>VOFD01000789.1_pt1 | contig 241400 bp, 283 predicted proteins | sample 5384101 | NCBI WGS metagenome assembly VOFD01 (sample SAMN12384723, study PRJNA508395) | human gut metagenome | isolation source: healthy gut C | host: Homo sapiens | reverse complement strand
CCATGCGCCGATCATCCCCGCCTGCAAAACGTGGATGTACGCTTTGTTCCGCTCCAAAAGGGGCGCAGCTGTTCGATATGGCGCAGCATATCCGCCTGGGTCGCGTCATTCACTCCAGGGTCGGTTGAATAGGCAAAGCGCAGCAGCGCCTTGAGCCCATGCGCGCGCAGGGTATCAAAATAGATCTGCATCGCCTGAAAGCCCGCTTCGTCAATCTCTCCGCCCCGGTAGCCGGTTAGGTAAAAATAAACCTGTGCGAGCGTGATCTGCTCCGGCGCGCAGCGGGCAATGCCTTTTTCAATCACCCTCTCGATATGCGCCGCCGGGTTTGCCATGCGGCTGACGGTGAATACATCGCAGGCGATCTCCTCCCCATATACAATTCAAAGGCGCAACCCACGGTCCGGGTTGCGGGCAAGCAGGCCATTGCCCTCTGCGGCCAACGGCTGTAATTGCAGCTCCATCATGATGACCATACCTTTCCTGCGCGGCTTTGCCGCAGTAAAAATGATAACAATATTTATGCCTGAAAACATAAAGTGAAATTTGAAAGCACGATCTTCCAAACGAAAACGTTCCTGGAAAGATAAATCTGCATTATTGTAGGTGGTAAATGCATTCCTGTCAAGTTCAGTCACTTTTTCTGTTGACGTGGATTGCGGAAAAAAAGTTACAATACCATTATAATTGTTTCGGACTACTAGATTTTGGAGGAAAGAGAATGGAGAAAACGAAGAGTGAGCGGAATGCATATATTCTGCGAAAATACCTTGGCTACGGCGTAGGCGCGATCGGCATGGATTTGAGCTATGGATTATTCAATTCATTCCTCAATAATTATTTGACAAATGTTTTGCTTATCGCACCGTTTTACGTTGGCGTAGTCGCCTTCTGCGCCCGGATCTGGGATGGTATTAACGATCCGATGATGGGCACGATCGTTGACAATACGCACACGCGCGCGGGCAAATTCCGCCCCTGGATTTTAACAGGCTCGCTTCTGAATGCTGTGGTGCTGTTCTTCCTGTTTACAAACCCCGGCTTTTCTGTATCGGGCAGCGCGGTTAATATCGGCCTTTACGTTTATGTAGCTGTGATGTATGTCCTCTGGGGCATGTCCTATACGATTGTAGATATCCCCTATTGGTCGATGGTGCCCGTATTGACAAGCGACCCGCAGGAGCGCAATCTTGCGGCAACCTTCCCGCGCTTTTTCTCCGGCTTTGGCCAGATCATTATCGTTGTGTTGACCGTGCCAATGCTCAATCTCTTTGGTAAGGGCAACGATGCAATCGGCTTTAGCTATTGGTCGGCCATCTGCGGCGTTTTGCTGGTATTAGGCTGCCTAGTGACCTTTTTTCACCACGAAGGAAACCGTCCATCCAAAGCCGGAGCATCAGGAAAAATTCACCTTGAAGCGCGCGTTTCTGACCATCAAAAATAACGATCAGCTCCTCATCTTTATTCTCACCGCGATCTGCTTTAACACCGGCTGGTATTTAACCAATGGCTTAGGCATCTACTATTTTGAATCCGTGTTAGAAAACAGAGATTTATATTCCGTGTTCGGCGCAATTGGCGGCGTTGGCCAGGCGTTGGGCCTGATTCTTTTGCCTGTGCTCTCCAAAAAGTTCACGCGCAACCGTGTCATCAAGGGGGCCATGCTCCTCTCGATCATCGGCTATCTCGGCATGGGGCTATTCGGCCCGGTGCTCAACCAGTTTATCCTGTTTGCCATCTTCGGCATTGTGGGCTGCATGGGGATCGGCTGTATGTTTGTGGCGGAAACGATCATGCTGGCGGATATTGTGGATTATGGCGAATTCAAGCTCGGCTACCGGACGGACTCCATCGTTTTCTCCATGAAAAGCCTGCTGTTGAAAGTGGCCTATTCGATTCAGAGCCTGATTATCGGCGCGGGACTACAGCTTTCGCATTATGACGGCGAGCTTGTCAAGCAGGGTATTTCACAGCCCGCTTCCGCACAGAATGCAATTTGCGTGATGATGTTCCTCATTCCGCCTATTTTCGTTCTTCTTTCGTTGTTTATTTTTTCAAAGAAATATAAACTCAGCAAGGAGCGCATGGAAGAGGTTACAGCATTTATCACGGAAAAACACGAACAGGAACCACGCTTTCGTGATATAGAAGAATAAACGGTACAGAAAGATACAAAACGCCCCTTCTCCTTTTTTGGGAGAAGGGGCTATATTTTTCTAAATATATAAATAGCTAAAGCAGTATAGTGAAAAAAAAGCAACACCGAGTTGTTATTTGTCTATTATATCTATAATTCCTGATCCTTTTTCTACGTTTTTTTCCTATAGATTATTCCAATAGATCGGTCTATAATGAATCTATCCTGGGTGTGAAGTGGAACGCCCAAGTTTGCTTCAATATGAAGGAGGAAACAATAGAATGAAAAAAAGCAAAAAAAGCTCCTCTCTTTGTTTTTAGCGGCTTTGATGCTGATGAGCTGCTTCGGCGCAATCAGCGCGAGCGCCATGACTAATGAGGAGGCCGAAACAGCCGTTGCGGAATTCAATGCCAACATTCCGGATCATTCTGACGTTTATGCCAGCATGAGCGCAAAGCAGTGGAATTCTACGATGACCGCTCTGGATAAAACGCTCTCCGCAGTGCTTGAAAAGCAAAACCTGAAAGCCACGATTTACAGCGATGCAACCATTAATATGCTGCTTCCAATGCTTGCAGGTCTGATCCCATCCGATACAATCATGATCGGCGCTAACATGACCCCTGCCAAGCTTTCCCAGTATTTAACGGAGAATGGCATCCAGGCGGATGTAGCCGCTTACCTCAGTACGATCTCCAGTTGGGATGAATACGATGCTTCTAAAGTTGTCTGGGGCGTTACCGCAGGCAATCGTGAGGAATTTGTCACCGCACTGAGCTGGGCGCTGAGCGCGAACATCGGCGGCTTGATCGCTTTGCTTCCCGCGCTCGCGAAAGATGCTTTTAATCGCGTTCTTTTCCCGATTTTGGAATCGCTGCACCAGGGTGCCTTCGTGGATATCAAGACGTTTCAGTCAAACGCAAAAGTTGGCAGCTCATATAAAAAAGAGCTGTATATGCAGCAGATCATCAACTACATCTGCGATGCGCTCGACGATCTCATGGCAAACCCGATCGCATATACCTGTGAGGTTCTGCCGGATCTCACCTATTCCTTCGGTCAAGCGATGAACTATCTGAAAAACGCTTCCGGCCTTCTCGGTACGATCATCGGCGGTATCAAGGATAGCCTTCCGAATGGTCTTTCTGACGTGATCCCTATGGTGACGGATGGTCTTGGCCTGAAGCTTACCATGCCTGAAATTGATGAAAACTATCTAATCACAATGGGCACGGCAGTTGTTGCGGAAAGCGGCCGCGCAGCAACCGATAAGGGCAACACCGCCAGCTATCGCGTAAAAATTGAAGGCAATAATACGATGGTGTTTGCCGCTGTTGCGCAGTATGTGGGCGAAGTCCTGCAAAACCCGGATAATCATGTTGAGATCGGCCGCTTCGTCGTCAGCAAGATCGGCCCGGAATATGAAGATAATTACCTCGAGATCGTTGAAGCCGCTAAGAATGGCACGGCGCTCGATGTGGCGGATTCCTGCTTGAGCTTGGTCGAAGAGTTTGCAACCAATATTGGCGCGCAGGAGGATGTGAACCCGGTCGTCGCATTCTTTGCGAAGATCGTAAAGTTCTTCTCTGATCTCGCGAAGAAGATTATTGCGCTCTTCAAATAAGCCATCTTCTGTCTTCATCTTTTTTCACCTCATAAATAGCCGCCGTATGGTTTCCACTTCCATGCGGCGGCTTATTCTTTTTGGGGGCGCTTCACCTTGAATAGAAAGGGGGGGGCTGCGAAATGAAAAGCATTTTGCAGATCCCCTAAAACAATCCAAGCCAGGGAAACACTGATCAAATCCTGCCTGCAAGCCGCGCAGCGGATTTGAGCCATTTCAAGAAATAACCCAAAAGGCAGCCTCAGCCTGTGCGTCGGCCGTCAGGTCAGGCGTGATTCTCAACCGGCGGCTCCCTAAAAGCTTTCCCTTGCTGATTCTTCAGGCGGCATTTCGATTGATTCGCTCGCCTTTTGCAAAAAATGATAAAGCGGCGCGAGCTCCTGGAAGCCTTTTTAAATTCCTCGATGATTCCCGCATCCCGTAGGGGCGCAAGGCTTGGGTTCTCCCGGCAGACAAAGGCATCCTTCTGGTTATAATACGTGCGCAGATCCTCCGGCACATTGCCTGGCTTATCCTTTTTATAGCTTTCTCCTCCAAAGGCAAAGCCGGCCCGTTCCGCCTTGCGAACAGCCCGGCGGAAGGCTGCGGGGTCGGCAAGAATCGCATCTCGGTAGGCCTGCATCAGCTGTGGAGTGGTGCAGTAATACCCAACACCACAGGTGTATCCCTGCGGTGTGATTTCAAACCAGAATGCGGGCGAACACGGAAACTCTTTTTTAGGGCGCACAAAGGTTGCCCACACATGCTCGCGGTAGAGCGTTTTATCCTTGGTGAAGCGCGTATCGCGGCGGATGCGGGAAATCATCCGGCTTGGAATCACGCTGATTTTTCCATCAATTTTTTCCATCATATCCGCCAGTGCGGCGCAAATCTGCTGCATTGGAATCAGCACCTGCTCCTTAATGGCGGTTTTTTTCGATTCATAAAACTCCTTGCTGTTTTGAAAGCGGTTCTCCGCTAGCAGCCAGAGCGCATCCGGCGTGATGCCGCGGTAAACCGCCTCTTCCTCCCGCTTTTCAGCCATGTTAAATCACCCCCCTGTTTTTCATCTCCTGCGCAGCGAGCAGTACGCCCATTTTTGCGCTGTGGAAATTGAGCCCGCCCTGCATCCAGGCGGCAAATGGCTCGCGCAGCGGTGCGTCCGCCGACAACTCAATAGACGAACCGAGCGTAAACGCTCCCGCCGCCATGATCACCTTGCTGTCGTAGCCCGGCATATCCCATGGCTCCGGTGAGACGAAGGAATCCACCGGGGCCCCTTTTTGCATGCCCTGGCAAAAAGCGATGAGCGCCTTTTCCTCCCGCAGGAGCACGGCCTGGATGATATCGTGCCGCGTTTCCCCACAGCGCGGGGTCACGTCATAGCCAAGCCGCTCAAATAAGGCGGCGGTAAAGGCGGCGGTTTTCAGCGCCTCCCCCGTTACATGCGGCGCATGGAACAGGCCCATATAGAGCGGGCGGTTCTGGCCGAGCGTCGCCCCCACTTCACGGCCAAGGCCCGGGGTCGTCATCCGGTAGGAGCAGAGCTCGATCAAATCTGCGCGCCCCGCGATATAGCCGCCCGTCGGTGCAATGCCGCCGCCCGGATTTTTAATGAGAGAGCCCGCGATCAGATCGGCGCCCACGGAAAGCGGCTCACTTTCCTCCACAAACTCACCATAGCAGTTGTCCACCATCACGATCACATCCGGCTTGACCGCCTTGACGGCCCTCACAACCTCGCCGATCTGCCGAACGCTCAGGCTTGGCCGCAGGGAATAGCCGCGCGAGCGCTGGATATAGACCATTTTGGTGCTCGGATCAATCGCTGCGCAAATGGCGGAGAGATCCGGCAGGCCATCCTGCCCCAGCTCCGCCTGGCGGTAGCGGACGCCAAAATCTTTCAAAGAGCCCTGCCCCTCCCCGCTCAGGCCGATCACAGAATGGATCGTATCGTAGGGCGTGCCCGTTGCGCTAAGCATCGTATCGCCCGGGCGCAGCACGCCATAGAGCGCCACCGCCAGCGTGTGCGTCCCGCAAGCGAAGGTGTGGCGCACGAGTGCATCCTCTGCGCCCATCACATCGGCGAAAACCCGGTCTAGGGTGTCGCGCCCTCTGTCGTCGTAGCCGTAGCCAGTGGAGGATACAAAATGGCTCTCGCTCACGCCGTGCCGGATAAAGGCGGAAAGCACCTTAAGCTGGTTGTATTCCGTTATTTCGTCAATTCTCTGAAAATCCGGCCTTGCGCGCTCCAGCGCATCCTGCCCGGCCTGCCGGACTGCTGGATCAAGTTCAAAAAAAGGCTGCTGCATATGTAATCTTAAACTCCTTTTGGTATCATCATCATTGCGGGCGGGCCATATGGTGCAAAGCCCATCCGTTCATAAAACTGCTTGTGCATGCCCGCCCGGCGGAATAAATAAACGGCCCTGCCCTCCTGTGAAAGCGCACTGCAAAGGGCGGCGGCCAGATAGGAGCCAAGCCTCCCTCCACGCTTTTCCGGCAAAACCGCCACGCCGCCGAGCAACGCCTCTTGTGGCGTGAGGGCAACAGCCATTGCGCAGGCAGAATAACCTTCCCCCTCCTGCAATGCCCATATGCGGGCTGCGCCGTGGCGCACCCGGTGAGAAACATCCGGCAGCCACGCCTCCCATTGGGGCAGCGGCTCCCCTGCTGCACGCAGCAATTCATAAACCTGCCGCAACGAGGGCTCCTTGCAGATGGCCGCCGGTTCGCATATTTCCGGCACGGCGGGTACCCCACTCAGCCGCATGGCACGGCAGCTTTCCAGCCGGCACGCGGAGAGCAGGCCGGCCGTTTGCGCCGCCCACTCCGGGCACAAAACGCTCTCATACCCGGCGGCGGATAAAAATGCCCACACTTCCTCCCAATCCGCCTGTTCGCAGGCGCACACCGTCACCTGCCCATCCACGCGCGAAAGAGCGGCGGTTATACGCCCGGAGGCATCCGTCTGCATCCAAAAAAGCGCAAACGGATAGCCCGGCCCATACGCTTGCAGAAAGGCGGCGAGCCGCACGCCGTAAGGGCTCCCCTCGCAAAAGGAAAGGAGCCGGGGAACCTCCCGCTGATCAATCAAGCGAATCATTGGCAAAGCTTTGCGCAAGCGCGCGCACAAGATCCGCAGTGTCGTATAAATCCCCTTCTTCGATCACGCAGGAAGGGGAATGCAGATAGCGGCACGGCACGGATACCGTGATGGTTTTCACTCCGCCGCGGCTCTTATGGATCGCACCCGCGTCGTTCCCACCCGCCACCAGCGTTTTGCTTTGGCAGCGGATATTTTTCCGCTCCGCGAGGGAAAAGGCAAAATCATAGAGCTTCCGGTCATAGAGCGTGCTCCGATCCATAAAGGAAACCACAGCGCCCTTCCCAAGCGCACACACGCGCTTATGCGGCTGCACGCCTGCGATATCCGCCGCCGTGGTCGTTTCCACTACAATCGCATAATCGGGGTTCAGCTGGTAGGCGGCTGCCCCTGCGCCGCGCAACCCCACTTCCTCCTGCACGGTAAAGGCAAAATCGAGATCATAGGGAAGATCGCTTTCAATCATCTCCAGCAAAACCGCACAACCCGCGCGGTCGTCGAGCGCCTTGGCTTTGATCCGCCGCTCGCCGAACGGCACAAAGACTGAATCGAAATAGGCGATATCACCCGGCTGGACAACCTGCGCCGCCTCCTCGGCGTTGGACGCGCCGATATCAATATACAGTTTTTCAAAATCTGGGATTTTTTTTAGATCGTCCTTTTCAAGCAAATGCACCGGCATGGAGCCGATCACGCCGGGGAGCTGCTTCTCCCCCACAAATACGCCCCGGCCGAACAGCACGCGCGGGTCAATCCCGCCAACAGGGGAAAACTTCAAATATCCATCCTCTGTGATATAGGTGACGATTAGCGCCACCTCATCCATGTGGGCGGCGAGCATCACCTTCTTTTTTGCCCGCTGCGCGCCCTTTTTGTGCACGAGGAGGTTGCCAAGCGCATCCACCTCATATTCCGCATGGGGGTTCACACGCCTGATCAGGTATTCCCGCACCGCGTCCTCCCGTCCGGACGCCCCCGGCAGGGAACAGAGCGTTTTCAGTGTTTCCAGCATTTATGCGCGCCCCCTTTCCAAAATATAAGCGGCCAAAAGCCGGGCGGTGCTTTCTACATCCTGCGGGTCAATCACTTCAATACCCATGTGCATATACCGCAGTGGGATCGATAGAACCCCCATACGCATGCCCGCGCCCGCCGCGGCCATCTCGTCCGCATTCGTCCCGGTTTTTCCGTTCATTACTTCTGTTTGATAAGAAATCCCCTCTTTGCGGGCAATTTCCTCCAATTGCCTGCTCATCGCTGCGTTTAGAGTTGGCGCAATGCCGATCATTGTACCTTTGCCGAGCTGTGCGCATTTGTGCCGTGGCGCATCCGGCGTCATGGCAAAGCTTACATCCACCGCAATGCCCTCTTCAGCCCTGGCCGCAAAGGAGGCGCAGCCCGCGCTCCCGCCGCCGACTTCCTCCTGTGTAGAAAACACAACGGTCAAGCGGCAATCCGCCTTTGCTCCTGGAGCAGGGCAAGGCAGCGCAAAACCGCTGCCACGCCCGCGCGGTCATCCAAAGACGGAGAGCTGATCTGCCCGCCCAGCAGCTTTTTGGGCGAGCGCCGGAGCGTCACTCGGTCGCCCGGATGCACTTTCTCCCGCGCCGCCTCCGCTGAAAGGCCGATATCAATCGCCATTTCCGTGATATCGGTAATTGACTGATCCTCCTGCTTGGAGAGATGCGGAGGCGTGCTGCACACCACGCCGTAGAGCGGCTCTCTCCCCCACACCGTTACCTCATGGCCCGCTAACGTGCGGATATCGATTCCCCCGCACTTGTCAATCCGCAGAAAGCCCTCCGCATCCACGCCGGTGACCACCATGCCGACCTGGTCGATATGCGCATCCAGCAGGATATGCGGCCCGTGCCCGGCAATTTCACCGATCACATTCCCAGATGCATCGGTATGCACCTGCGCAAACGCGCTGAGCGCTTCGGCAGCCTCCTGCGCCGCTGGTTTCTCTGCGCCCGACACACCGGCGGGCGCACATAATTGCAGCAACAATTCCTTCATTGATAGGATTCCTTTCCAAACTGGTTATACTGATTTTAATAGGATTTACTCTCGTTATTATACGTTTTTCAGATTGAAAATTCAATATGCCCTGTTTTTTCCTGCTCTTTTTCAATCTATGCGGAAGCTTTCCTTGAAAGGCTTCCAAAATTATGATAGACTATTTTCATTCAATCTGATTAGTAGCCGTACGGCTCAGAAAGAAGGCTGACGATGGAACAAACGCACAGCAAGCTCAATCGCCCCACGCTGTCGCAGCGGTTCTATGAAAACCGTTTTGTATGGATTTCTTTTGCGGCTTCTGAACTGGTGATGCTCCTGGTTTACATCTGCTTTGAGCTGATCCCCTTTGGCAGCAGGACGATTCTGCGCATGGATCTTTACCACCAATACGGCCCCCTGTTTGCGGAGCTGTACGAGCGGCTTGTGGGCGGGGAAAGCCTGATTTATTCCTGGGATACCGGCTTGGGAAGCAGCTTTCTCGGCAATTTTTATAACTATCTCTCCAGCCCCCTGTCCGTTATCATTCTCCTCTTTGGGCACTCTAATATCCCCGAAGCCATCGCCACGATGATCCTGCTCAAGGCCGCCCTCGCCAGCGCCGCCTTTGCCTATTATCTCAAGCGCTCCACCGGCAAAAACGACGCGACAATCTCCGCCTTCGGCGTGCTCTATTCCTTCTGTGGCTTTTTCATCGCTTATTACTGGAATGTGATGTGGCTGGACGCCATGCTCCTCCTGCCGTTGATTGCACTCGGCATTGAGCAGATCATCAAAAAAGGCCGCTTTTGGCTCTATACCGCCGCGCTGGCGCTGACCATGCTCTCCAACTACTATATGGCCTTCATGGTCTGCATTTTTGCCGTGCTGTATTTCCTGGTGTATTATTTCAGCCACTATGAAATTACGGCCCGATTTTCCGGCCTCCAGCCTGAAGGGGGAAAAACGCTCCCTTTGGAGCAGAATGAAAAACAGCCGGTTTTTGCAGAGCGGCTTCCGCTTTGCAGGCGGCTCCATCCTCTCGGGCGGCATCGCGGCGTTTGCCCTGATCCCCACCTATTTTATTTTGCAGGCATGTTCCGCCACTTCCGGCACATTTCCGGAAAAATACGCCTCTTATTTCACCATTTTTTTGATTTTTTGGCAAACCATTTTGCCAGTGTGACACCCACCATCCGCAGCAGCGGTGAGGACGTCATGCCCAACGTATACTGCGGTGCGATTGTGCTGATCCTGATCCCGCTCTATCTCTTCGCAAAGTCGATCTCAAAGCGGGAAAAAAGTGATGCACCTATCCCTGCTCGTATTTTTCTATTTCAGCTTCAACACAAATTTTCTCAACTACATCTGGCATGGTTTCCACTTTCCCAATGATTTACCCTACCGCCAGTCCTTCCTCTATTCCTTCATCTTGCTGATTATGGCCTACCAGGTGCTTATGCGGCTCAAGGAATACTCCACAAAGGAGATTGCGGGCGTCGGGCTGGCCGTGATGGCTTATGTGGTGATCGTTCAGAAAATTACCTCCAAGAATGTGGACGAGCTCTCCGTGATTCTCACACTAATCCTCATTGCGATCTATGTGCTCGTGATGGTGCTGATGAAGGATAAGCGTTACCAATCCTCTGCTGTTGCAGTGCTGTTGCTCTGCTGTGTCGTTACAGAGGCCGCGGCCGCCAATACGGATAACTACAGCATGGATCAGCCCAAAAGCAACTACGTTTCCGACCTGCCCGATTTTCAAGCGGTCAAAAAGCAATTGGATGAGCGGGAAAAACGGTGGCTTTTACCGCATGGAGCTAACTAATTTGCGTGCGCGGATGGATCCTGCTTGGTATCATTACAACGGCGTTTCCACCTTCTCCTCCATGGCTTATGAAAAGGTATCGAACTTACAGAGCCGCCTGGGTATGTTCGGCAATTTTATCAATAGCTACACCTACCACCTTCAAACGCCAATCTATAACAGCATGTTTGGCCTAAAATATATCGTCAATAATACGGTGGAGGTCGACCCTGACGCAGCGCTCTACACCAAGCTGCCGATTGCACAGGGCAAATTTACGGCCTATGAAAACAACTATGCCCTGCCGATCGCCTTCCGCGTGAATGACACGGTGCAAAGCTGGGCGACAGACGGCAGCGATCCCTTTTTGGTGCAGCAGGAATTCTTCCAAAAGGCCACCGGCTGCGGCACACTGTTCCATCCGATGAAAATCTCCAGCATTGATTACTACAATATCGATTCTTTCAGCGATGAATCCCAGCTGGGCACTTTCACCTTCTTCCGCACCACGCCGGGAGAGGACGCCAGCCTGACCGTCCACCTAATCAGCCCAGGCACAGAAAACCTCTATCTCTATGTGAAATCGGATAATGTGGAGCAGATCAGCATCTCATCGGACAGCTACAACAACACCCAGAATGTAGATCGCGAATATCCTCGATATCGGCCGCCACCAGAAAGGCGAGATCATTAGCGTGGATATCACCATCAACAGTGGCGATTCCGGCTATATTGATTTCTATGCCTATGGCTTTGATGAAACGGAATTCAAACGCGGCTACGATCAGCTGAAAGCGGATTCCCTACAGGTGGAACGCTTTACGGATACGGAGATCAGCGGCACAGTCAATGCTGCCGAAAACGGCGTCCTATATACCTCCATTCCATATGACGAAGGCTGGACGGTAACGGTAGACGGCGAAAAGGTTGCCAAACAGGATCTGCTCGCGGTGGGCGACGCACTGCTCGCCATTCCTATCGGCAGCGGAAGCCATACCGTCTCCTTTCATACACGCCGCGCGGCATGTATATCGGCATTGGTATTTCCGTATTTGCGCTCGCAGTTCTCATTTTGCTGCTGGTTTGGAACCGGAGCGGAAAAAGGCCGTTTTTCCTGGAGCCCTATCCCATCCGGAAGGCTGATCCTGATACGGAACCGCAGCCGATGAAAGCTGACGGGAATTGGGCGCCGGAGGACACTACGCCGCCTCAGCCTCTGCCAGAAAATCCAGATGATCTGGAGCAAGCGCCCGAGGAGCCCTTGAAGCAAGAAGAGTAAGCAAAAAAACTTGCCATCATTCACTGCTCAAAGGCTTTATCCGCGCCCCTAAAACAAACTTTTGCCCATGCTGCTTTTTTACAGCATGGGCAATTAAATTATTTTGGGCTATTTCTGGGCTTCATCCGCTTACCAATCTCCACTGTGACCAGCGGTGCAAGAGATAACGCGGCCACAACTAACCACTGCATCCCATCCAGCGGCACCGTTTTGAACAGTGCGCCCAATGGGGCGATGCCAATCACAGAAAACTGCATCAGTGTGCATACAAAAAAAAGATAGTACCATTTTAGGATTACTCAAAAGCCCACGGAGAAAAGCGAATGCTCACTCCTCGTGTTAAACGCATGCACCAGCTGTGAAAAACTGAGCACGGCAAACGCCATCGTACGGCCTAAAACCGTGCCTGCACCCGAAAAACCGTACGCCCCAGCATATAGGCAAGCAGCGCAAGCGCGCCCACCATCATGCCCTCCACGGCGATATCGAAGCCTAGGCCCCGTGCAAAAAGGCTCTGCCTGGGCGGCACCGGCTTGCGGCGCATGATATCCCGATCCACCGCCTCTACGCCCAGCGCCATAGCCGGCAAGGAATCTGTGACGAGATTCACCCACAAAAGCTGAATCGGCAAGAGCGGCGCGGGCAGCCCCATTAGAGAAGAAATAAAAATAACTAAAATCTCCCCAATATTGCACGAAAGAAGAAAATGCACAGCTTTGCGGATGTTGTCATAAATGCCTCTGCCCTGCTCCACAGCGCGCACAATGGTTGCAAAGTTGTCGTCCGTCAGGATCATATCCGCTGCGCTCTTCGCTACGTCCGTGCCGCTTTTTCCCATTGCACAGCCGATATCTGCGGCCTTCAGGGCGGGCGTCGTTCACGCCGTCCCCCTGTCATGGCTACGATCTCGCCCGTTGCCTGAAATGCTTTGACAATGCGCACCTTATGCTCCGGGGATACGCGGGCAAAAACACGGTAATCGCCAATTTTTGAATCAATGCCTCTTGGGAAAGCTGGTCAATCTCATGGCCCGTCATCACCTTGCCATCTTTTGTAATGCCGATTTCCCTTGCGATTGCAGAAGCGGTGATAGCATGGTCGCCTGTAATCATCACCGGCTTAATTCCCGCCGTCTTGCAGGTTGCTACCGCGCGCCAAACCTCTTTGCGCGGTGGGTCTAACATACCGAGCAGTCCACAAAATACAAGCTCCCGCCCGGGTCGCCCGGTTCAGAAGAAGCCTGCCGGTAGGCCACCCCCATCACGCGCAGCGCATCCCCGGCCATCTCCTCATTCCGTTTCAGAATCTGCGTCCGGTAAGCAGCACTCATCTCCCGCTCCTGGCCAGCCACCAGCACCCGGCTGCACATTGGCAATAGGATATCCGGCGCACCTTTGGTAATGACCAGATAGCCGCCATTCAACCTGTGAATAGTCGTCATGCGCTTGCGGGTGGAGTCAAAGGGCAATTCCTTTACGCGCGGGCAGCTGCGCTCCAGCGAGGGCTTAAGCTTTCCCTGCATAGCGGCGGCAGTAACGAGCGCGTTTTCCGTCGGCTCACCGGATGCGCTGAATTTGCCCGGCTTCCCTTCCAGCACGGCGTTGTTGCATAAAGCGGCAAGTGCCAGCATGCTGCGCCCCCGATCTCCGCTAGGGGAGACCGGCCCATCGATATCTGCAAGGCGTGTCACTGTCATTCGATTCTGCGTGAGCGTCCCGGTTTTATCCGAGCAGATGACGTAGGCACTGCCCAGCGTTTCCACGGCGGGCAGGCGGCGCACCAGCGCATTCTTTTTGGCCATGCGCTGCACACCGATGGATAAAACGATCGTCACAATTGCAGGCAGCCCTTCTGGGATCGCCGCCACCGCAAGGCTGACGGAAAGCATGAAGCTATCGAGTAGAGGCACATGCTGAAACAGCCCCAGCACAAAAATGATGAAACAAATGCCCAACGCGCCTATCCCCAAGATTCGTCCCACGCGCGCAAGCCGCTGCTGAAGAGGGGTTTGCGGCGCCTCCTGTGTGTTAATCATGTGGGCGATATGCCCCACCTGCGTATCCATCCCTGTTTCCGTAACGACGGCGCGCGCATGGCCCGCAGTGACGGTGCTGGTGGAAAACACGCAATTTGTCCGGTCTCCGAGCGCGCACTTTTCCGGCAGGTGTGTGTCCGCCTGCTTTTCCACCGGCAGGGATTCCCCCGTCAAGGAGGATTCTTCCATCTTTAGGCTGCTGCACGCAAGCAGGCGTGCATCCGCCGGAACGAGATCACCAGTATTTAAAAGCAGAAGATCACCTGGCACGAGCTCCACAGCATCAATCTTCTGCTGTTTGCCCGCGCGGATCACCTCGGCATGCGGTGCGCTCATCTTTTAAGCGCGTCAATTGCCTTCTGCGCGCGGCTCTCCTGCACTACGCCAATGATCGCATTCACAATCACAATCAGCAGGATGATGACTGGGTCTACAAAATCCCCATCCGGCTCTAGAAAGGCAGTTGCAAAGGAGATGACTGCTGCAATCAGGAGAATAATCACCATGAAATCTGCAAACTGCGAGAGAAACCGCCTGAAAAGGCTCTTTCCCTTTGCCTCCTGAAGCTGATTTTTCCCATATTGCCCCTGCCGCTGCTTCACCTGTTTTGCTGTTAGCCCCCGTTGCGAATCCGTCTGTAAAGCGTGGATGGTATCGCTAGGGGACATGGTATGCCAATTCATCAATACGACCATGCCTTTCCTGACCGTGCGGAAATGTGCTGCGCGGTCAAACGTAGATTGCCTCTAAGGGCTCGGTCATATATATGCGGCGGGAGGGGCGGTTCATGTTATAATGCAAAAGAGAAAGTCCAAAACAAACATACAAAATAAGCCAGCCTCCGCTCTGAGAGCGGAGGTCCATTCATTTCCATAAATAGTATTACCAGAAGAGTATTCCCCTGCTTTTTCAACCAATCTTTTCTAAAATACTCTTTTTAACTGATTAATTTTGTTTCTCTGCTATTTTGAAAAACAGATAAATTCCTCGTCTTTCATTTTAAAATAGGAAATCTTCTGCTCCAGCACATCCTTTTTATCCAAAATGGAGGGCTGTGTCATCTGGGGGAAAACCACGATAACTCAAAACACGCAGGAATATAAACGCTTCTCTTCAGCGATTCCTGATAAACCGGATGATAAATTTTTTGATTGGCAAAAACAATATATTCCTCATTATCCTGCATCAGATTGAAATAGGAATGATCAAAATAGGCCGGTGTGCCGTTTGCATAAAAATCAATGTAATTGCTTTCATAAAAATCAATCATTGTATCCGCTTCGATATTTCCCCGGTAGACCTCCAAAACCTGTAGCGTAGCCTTTGTCGTTAAATATTCGGGCCGGCTTTCCAGGCATTTTACCCGTGCAATCAGTTCCGCTTGCAGGACAGACTGCATGATCATATCGATTTCATCATCGGACGGTCCACTTTTGGGAAAGGCCAAAAAGGCGCGTCCAGAACGGCTGGTCTGTGCAACGGTATCTGTATAGCTAAAGCGGGTAACAAGGCCAGACGCAATACAGACGACCAGTGCCAATGCGAGGATAACGCCTAGTATTTTTGTGAAACTAAATCTCCTCATTCGAATCCCCCGATTCCGTTTTGATGATCTCCCCTGCTCCATATAAATCACATCATCACAGAAATTTGTGAAATCTTCTAACGAATGGCTTGCAATGAGCACGGTTGCACCCCGTTCCTTCTCGTCCAGTATAATCCGCTTAAACAGCCGAATTCCGTCTTTATCCAAGGCGTTTGTAGGTTCGTCCAGAACCAAAAGCTCTGGCTGCTCCATGATAGCTTGCGCCAGCATCAGCCTTTGCTTCATACCAAGTGAAAATTTTGCGAAAATTTTCTTTCCCGTATTGTCCAGGCCAACCCGGCGCAAGATAGACGCAATATCCTCCTTATTTAATTCCTTGCGAATCGAAGCAAGCACCGCTAAATTATCATAGGCAGAGATAAAGGCCACAACCCATTATTTTCGATCATAACCCCTAATTTTTGTGGATAAGGCGCCGCCGGGTCGATCCGCTCTCCATTAACGAATACCTCTCCCCCGCTCGCGGAGATCATGCCTGTCAAAAAGTTTAAACAGCATGGTTTTCCCACAGCCATTGTGCCCGATAAATCCATAAATTTTATTTCTATCCAAGTTTAAAGTGATATCCTTTAAAATAGACACATTGTGAATGATTTTATTACAGTGGTGACATTCAATATAAGGCATAGAAACCTCCTTAATATCATTTCATCCTATAGATGGATACGTTCTGGTTTTATTTTTCCAACAGTAGCCCAAAATCCAGCTTTTTAATAAAGCTATATCCAATCCCCATGGAGGCGGCAATAAAGGCCGCAAAATAAACAACCGAGTGCCAAAGCTGAAAGCCCGGCATACTCTCCTGCTGACCGCCTGAGACAAAGGTAGAATACACCGTATGAAGTTTGATGTAAAAATGGCAAATTGGATTCAACCACCACTGCCCTTTGATTTCAACCGCATGCTGCATCTGCACGGCAAAGATAAAAACAACAATCACGAACACAGGTAATAGCCATTTCGGCTCTACAAAAACGACAATACATTGAAGCACATGCCCAAAGAGAAAACAAACAACCAACTTAGTAGAAATACACAAGCGTTTGGAATCGCGGCCTGCATCATCTCCCTCAACGGAATCGAATGATAAATGCTGACAAACAAAATCCCAACGATCTGATAGATAAACACGCCAAGAAAAGAAAGGGCCGCCAAAACCGCGCTTTTCTCCAAAAACCATTGTAAAAAACGCTTGCATCGCGTAAAACAATAAACCGCTTCTATCGAAAATCCTTTCGGAACAAATCGATCAAGCATGTAATTAATAACCAAAAGGGCAATAGCATCATTAGAATCGCGGGCGTATTTTGAACAGAATAAGAAAAATAAAATGCATTGATATAATTTTCAAATGCCGTATCAAATTCCATATTCATCGAGTTTGCAGCAGCTACAAACAGCCCGCTGATTGCCGCGAGCGATACCACAAGAAGCATCCGTTGGCGGTAGATTCGCAAATAACGCATATCACTGCCCCTCTGTTTCTTGTAGTTTTCGAATACATACCGGCGTAAGACAACCGGCTGCGATCAGCATCGCAGCAAACAAAAGCATCAAAAACCAGAGCCGTTTTGTCGGCGAAGTATCCAAAGAAAAAAGATATGCATAAGGCCGGATATCCAAATCCGAAAAAAGCCCGGCTAGAATATAAATCAAATTATTGAGCAAAAAGGCGAATGCAAGCACCAGAATTCGATTTTTAGAGATAAAAAAGGAAACTTGAAATACCAGCACGGCAGTCAGCGCGCAAAACAAAGTCAATAAACATAAAAAAGAAAATTATATAAGTACGGACAGTGGACAAATAAATAAAGGGAACAGCGCTCCCTCCATATAGGAACCATAATAGGGAGACTGATCCGTTGAGAGCGCATTCCACGAATAGTTCGTACTATGGAGTGGAAAGGCGATCAGACTCAAAATAAAATGAATGAAAAAAGGGATAAAAATAACAAACGCCGCAGAGAAAGCTACCATTTTCAGCTTGGCCCAATAATACTTTTTAGGCGTGGAACGGGACAGCAGGCTTGGTAAACAATATTGTTGTTTATCTGTCACATACGAATCAGCAAAAGGCAGCACGCAAACCAGGGGAGCAAAAAGGAAGTATGATATTGATATCATGTGCATTTGCCCGGCCGATAAATAACTTATCCGCCGACAAATAATAGGTTGCATCCGTTCCAAAAGCCGTATAACACTGCGATAAAAAACATAGGCGATTAAAGCATCATTCCGGCAAAGGTAACCTGGAACTCTTTTCTCTTGAACAACAATTTCATTTGTGCTCTGATCATGTTGATTTCCCTTCTCTGATTTTGGGCCACCCGTATGAATACGGATAGCCCTTTTTGAGCGTTTATCAGAACCAGATGGAACCGGAGGCCGTCTTGCTTAAAACATTCTTTTGATAGGCCATAACCTTCATTCCCGTACCTTTTCCAATATACTGATTATGCGGAATTCTTTCAGCGGTGCCGCCCGTTACATTTTTTTTCGATCTCAACCCAGTTCTTCGATATGTTCGAACCGTTTGCAAGCTGTGCGATCGCTGTGATTTTATTCACAGTCCCTCCGGTGCAACTGATCTGCGTATATTGATGATCCGGATTTCCTTTCTCACCACTGCCAAGTACAACCTGGGTCTGCCAATTCGGCATTTCTACATTCCAATACGGCAAATAACTAGCGCCCTGTACTAAAACGAAAAGCTGAGATATGGCAATGACAACTACAACAATCATGGAAATGAATTTACGTTTTTTTGACATTTCAATTATCCCTCTTTCAAAACCAATTTGATTTCATAACAACTTATCAAATGACCTAGGCTCTTTCAACTTTCAATCAAGAAGGGTATTTCCCTGTTCATGGTACTCCTCCTTTATAACCTGTTTTAACAGGAATATATTCCTATTTTTACTAATTATACAATGCATTGTTATCTACGTCAATATATCCTTCTATTAAATATAGTTTTATCCTAACTTTTATCCTTAAAAAATTTTTCACATACAGGTACCTATTGCCTATGCTGCCTTTCTATAATTTGTTTTGCAGGTTCCCGCCCTACGCTTGCGAATCCGTCTGTAGAGCGTAGACGACATCGCTGGGAGGACACGGTGTGCCAATCATCAATTCGACCATGCCTTTCCTGACCGCGCGGAAGCATAGATTGCTCGGTCATATGTGCGGCGGGAAGAGCGACTTATGTTAGGGCAGAGCCGAAAAAGCGCCTGCCACGCCGGCAAGCGCCCTTCTTTTATTCAATTTTAAAATCGGGGTCAAACATGCGATCCTGTATGATGAGATCCGGCAAAATCAGTTTAACGCCCCCATTTCTGTCCGTTCACTGATCTGTACTAGCATGGGGCCATATTGTACGGTAACACGATATAACCTCCGTACGCTATCTCCCTTTGTTGGTTCAAAAAGTTCGCAGAAAACTCGATCGGCCCAATAAAAGCGCGGTAGCGCTGGTTTTCGATCTCCAGATATCCTTTTTCCATAATTTCTTGCCGGCTCTCCTCCTTGTTTTCAAATGGATTCGTCCAGTAATTTGTTAAAAATGCCTCGTATTTTTTAATGGCGTCTCCCTCCGATTCGAGTTCCCATATGCTGATATCAAGCATTGCGTAAAGGCCCGTGACCTTGGGAAACCCTTTTTTAAGTGTCACCACTTTCGTGGTAAAATGAACCGGATCTAACTCGTCCTTTGGCAGATTGAGCGATGTGCCTTCTTGGAAGCATTGATAGGCATCATAAGTTCCATTCTCTAATTTTTTGCATAGGTTTTCTAACTGCTCTTGTGTTACAGGCTGCTTTTGGTAGGATGGACGCAAAAAAGCATTGTAGCAGCCAAGCAAAAGGAAAGCAATACTAAGGCTCATAATGCCAAGCATAATTCCGGCAAATAACCTTCCATGCCTTTTTCTCAAAAAAAAGAAATAATAATAATGCTGCTGCCGCGATAAAAACCAAAAGAAAGCTTCGATATAAATATAGAATTCTCAAAACAGCTTGTAACGTTTGATAAAATACATCCAAGTTAAGCCCCTCTTTTCTACTGTCACAGATATTCTGTTAAAAGATATGAAAAAAGTTATAAAATATGCCACGCTTTTATCCCATGCTTCTCTTAGTCGTGAATACTGTTCATTGACTGTAGGCTTTACACAACCCTTCACATTATATCTACCTCTAGATGAATCACTCCAGTCATATTTGTAGTCATCAACATCTCTATTGGTTGCATGGCTTGCCAAAATTCGATTGTCTAAACCAATATCTCCGTGCGCGGCATAATCCTGAGCACTATGCTCTGCCCTTCCAAGATAATAGTATCCATCCATATCATAACTATCCGCAATAAAAGTGGTGACTGCGGTAACGATATTATTTTCAGCTTGTTCAAATCTGGTATCTTTGTTTGATTGATATGTCAAATCGTTTCGACGGTCAAAGTGGAATTTTTGATTCCTATATATCGCTACCCACGCAGGATATATATTGTCCAAAGAAAGATTTCCATCAACGACACGTTCTATTGTAGCCGGATTATTCCCGCCCTTATGAAGCTCTTGTGTGATGGTCTTATGCACATCCAATCCCCAGTATCCATTCGGATCAATCCGATTCACTGGGTCATTGTCGCAATAGGCAAACAGATTCGTCCCGTTGAGCCCGGTTCCCGTGTCCACATAGACATCCGCGTTGAGAAAGCGCCCCATTCCGGAACATAATATCTCGATTGCAGATAATAGAGTTCCGTCTCCCGATCCATACAATATCCACGGTAGTAGAGCAAATTCAGCTTGGACAGTTCCACTTCCATCTCATCGGCAGAGAGCATCCGGCCGTAAGCGTCATATGTATAAGACGCGACCCGTTCGCCGCCATGGTAAATCCCCACGACATCGCCCTGTGCATTGCGCTCGTAGAGATAGGCGTCCGTCCGTTGACAAGGAAACCGTAAATCGTTCCATCGTCGCCAAAGCAATAGCAAACCGTATCCGTTACCGGGCCTGACTGCGTGTATTCCGTCACTTCGAAACCGGCGGGCAAATCGCCGTTCCAATAATAATGATATTCCATAACCGGCGCGGAGGCGTCCCGATCCATGATCGTTTTGCGTTGACGCAGGCCACTCTGATCGTAAGTATAGGCAATCTTATACGATTCATCCGTATACCCCTCCAGCATCCGGCCGGCTGTCCACTGATATTGCTTCCCTTCATATTGAACTGGATTTCCAATTTCATCGTATACAATCTGCTTTCCACCATAGGAAGTCAACTTATCCTTCCATTCGGCATCCTCATAACCATAGGTCACAGTATTACGCACATTTTCCGGATTTTCTGAAATAGTATACGGATATTCCCGCTTCTGCGTCAGATTTCCGCCAACATCATACGAGTAGATCGTTGTCGTCTGTGTTGCTACATCGTTCACACGGTTGAGCTGCCCGGCCTCATCATACCGGAAGGAGGCGGCCAAGCCGCCGTTTTTCACAATTGTGCGGATTCGTCCGTTTGCATCATATGTATATTCCCAGTCGGAGGAGACGCTGTTCTCATCCGCAATATATGCAGAGATATACTGCGTTACCAATGCATTTTCATCTGACTGATATGTAATTTGTGTGTTCAATGATTCATTTGTCGGCCCGGATATCAGAATGGAGCGGATTCTCTCCTTTAAATCCTGATTCATCTCTATGAGCGTTTTCCGATGCGCTTGCGTTCCAACGTCCGCAATTTGTTCGATCTGTTTGACACGTTTTCCATCATAGGAGATGGCAAATTGCTTTTCATCAACGGTGTGAATCTGGCTTAATCTTCCGGTTCTTGTGTAATCGTATCGCACGCACTCGCCATCCGGATAGCTTGCCTGAATCAAATTTCCGCTGTTATCATAGCTATATTCTAATACAAACGGCACTTTAGCGCCATTTTCTGTTGAAAATTGAATCTGCCTGCCATCCTGTTCCTGACAGGCAATGGATATAAGCTGCCCTTTTGGATTATAACCAAAACAATATACGCGGCCAATGGAATCCGTAATTGACTGAATACGATCACCATCCTGATATGCAATCCGTATACCGTTTTCCGGTCGATCTATGTCAGTAATTTGCACCATACGGCCCATAGAATCAAAGCTTTGATAGGTTCCGTGGATCGTTTTCATTTTGGCTTGTGACACGTCGGTTGACCCTTTCGGAAGCCATAATTGATAGAGTAGGCCGATCTCCGAGGTCTCCCGCCAGCAAACCCAATCGCCGCTGACCCATTTTGTCTTCTGAAAGACGGTCCGGCTCCCATCATCGCGGTCATAAACAAAAAGCCGCCTGCCGTATCATAACGCAGACGAACAGAATAATTGATGCTCCATTGCACTCCATAAGCCCCAACGGAGTTTTGACCGGTCGGATAGGAGTGATAAATCCTTTGCAAGCGTACCGGAAGATTGTCTCCGGCTAGGGAGAGTTCCTCTCTTGTTAATAACAATTCTTGATTATATTCATTTACGCGCAACTCCCCGGCTCTGCCCAAATCCATTTGTTCATAATTTGAAATTGTGTGAATCCCACGGGTCTGGGCAGTCAAAGGATCCTTGAAAACCAAAGCGGATGCTCCAAATGGAAGTTGGAGCAAAATAAACAAGAACAAAAATAGGGCTATGATCTTTTTTTTCATGATGATCTCCTTTTTTTATGTATACACATTGTCAAACACAATTATATTGTAAAATACTGAAACCATATGAGATCTCCCCCTCTCCTATTTATTTCAATATTTTTATTAAATATTCCTATTTCGTAATTTCATTATACTTCACCCAACCATATATGTGAATTGGTATAAATCCTAATATATTGATATTCAATTTGTATAGTATTACAAAAATTTACATTCTATAAAAAACCGCAGGCGGAGTGATCCACCTGCGGCTTCTCTTTATTATGCTGTTTTTGCTTGTTTCAGACCAGCTCGATGATCGCCATTTCCGCTGCGTCGCCGCGGCGCGGGCCGGTCTTGATGATGCGGGTGTAGCCGCCGTTGACATCCTTATATTTCGGGGCAATCTCGTCGAACAGCTTCTTAACCACGTCCTCCTTTGTGACATACGCAAGCGCCATGCGCTTGGCATGCAGGGAAGGCTCCTTGGCGAGCGTAATCATTTTCTCCGCCATGGAGCGGACCTCTTTGGCCCTCGTAACAGAGTCAAGTTCCTCAATGGTCATCTCCAGATCCTTTTTCTTTACCCTTATCATCCTTTTCTACCCTCATCTCAACAACATTTGTCTCTTCGGACAAATCTATAAAGAGATTGAGATGCTCGTTGAGGAGTTTGGCTCCCAGGGATACCGCCTCCTTGGCGGAGATCGTCCCATTCGTCCATACCTCCAGAGTAAGCTTGTCATAATCGGTAATCTGACCTACACGGGTATTGTCAACCGTAAAGTTTACACTTTCAATACCGGCGTATAAATACTGTCCACAGCAATGACGCCGATAACCGTGCTGCATCTAAGCTGCCTTGTTTCTTTTCTGCGGAAACGTAACCGCGGCCCGGCTCCACGATGAATTTGCCATAGGTCCCGTCCGGCTTCAAATCGGTCGTTTCGATTCTGGGCTTTTCAATTTCAATCATTCAAAACCCTCCTTGTTAAACTCAGGCGGCCGGCCTGCGGTACTGCGTTCCTCCAAAAAACAACCTCGTCAGGCTGCATTATTTGGAGTAGAACTCAACGATAAGATGCTCTTCCACGGGAACAGCAATCTGATCGCGCTCCGGAAGGTTGACGATTTTCGCTTGCAGGTTTTCCCTGTCAAGGTCCAGCCACTGTGGAACAGGGCGGGAAGCGTTTGCTTCAACCGTCGCCTTGATCTTCTCGCTGTCACGGCTGGTCTGCTTAATCGTAACCACATCACCCGCGCGCAGAAGATAGGACGGGATGTTGACCTTTTTGCCATTGACCTGAAAATGGCCATGGTTCACGAGCTGACGGCCTTCCGCACGAGACGGGCCCAGCCCAGCAGGTAAACAACATTATCGAGCCTGCTCTCGCAGATGCGCAGCAGGTTTTCGCCCGTTACGCCCCTGACGACGCTCCGCCATCTCGAAATATTTACGGAACTGGCTCTCCTGAATGCCGTAGTAACGGCGGGCCTGCTGCTTGGCACGCAGCTGGAGGCCATATTCGGAAGTTTTCTTCCGGCTCTGGCCGTGCTGGCCCGGCGCATAGGAACGGCGCTCCACGGAGCACTTGTTCGTGTAGCAGCGCTCGCCCTTAAGGAACAGCTTTTTTTGCCCTCGCGGCGGCACAGCTTGCAAACCGGATCGGTATATCTTGACATAAGTTCGTTACACCTCCTGAATTGGTTATACGCGCCTTCTCTTCGGCGGGCGGCAGCCGTTATGCGGGATCGGGGTGACATCCTTAATCATGCTGACATCCAGCCCTGCGGTCTGCAACGCACGGATGGCGGCCTCACGCCCGGAGCCCGGGCCCTTTACATAAACCTCAACCGTTTTCATGCCATGCTCCATCGCAGCCTTGGCAGCTGTTTCAGCAGCGGTCTGTGCGGCAAAGGGGGTGGATTTTCTGGAGCCACGGAAGCCCATTTCGCCCGCGCTTGCCCAGGATACCGCATTGCCCTGTGTATCCGTGATAGTCACAATGGTATTGTTGAACGTGGACTGGATATGCGCCGCACCGCGTTCGATATTTTTACGCTCACGGCGTCTGCGCGTGGCAACGGTCTTTTTCCCGGAAGCTTTTGTAGCCATTCTATCCCTCCTAGCTTACTTCTTCTTGTTCGCGATCGTCTTCTTCGGGCCCTTACGTGTGCGGGCGTTCGTCTTAGAGCGCTGGCCCCTCACGGGCAGGCCCTTGCGATGCCGCACGCCACGGTAACAGCCGATTTCGATGAGCCTTTTGATATCAAAGGCCGTCTCCCGGCGCAGGTCGCCCTCTACCTTGACGTTATGGTCAATATACTCACGAAGCTTGGAAACATCGTCTTCGCTCAGGTCCTTGACCCGGATATCCGGGTTTACGCCTGTGGCTTTGATGATGTCGCTGGCGGTCTTGCGGCCGATGCCGTAAATATAGGTCAAGCCGATTTCAACACGCTTGTCTCTCGGCAGGTCAACACCTGAAATACGCGCCATTTGTCACTTGCACCTCCATAAGTGGTTTTTCCTGATCGGCCAAGGCTTAGCCCTGGCGCTGCTTGTGCTTGGGATTCTCACAGATGACCATGACTTTTCCCTTGCGCTTGATGATCTTGCACTTTTCGCAAATTTTCTTAACAGAAGGCCTGACTTTCATTCGATTACCTCCTTATTTGGAGCGCCATGTGATGCGCCCGCGGGTCAAATCATATGGCGACATCTCAACTGTCACCTTATCGCCCGGCAGAATGCGGATGAAATTCATGCGCAGTTTACCGGAAATATGGGCTAAAATCTCGTGACCGCCCTCCAGCGCCACCTTGAAGGTCGCGTTTGGAAGAGCTTCTGTCACGGTACCCTCAATCTCGATCATATCCTGTTTCGACACAGCTTAACCTCCCTTTGTGACACGAACTGCGCCCGCTTCCTCTAGGTTGCGCAGCGCCCTGCGTAATGCACGATTGGTTTCCATCGTTTGCAGATCGATATGGCGGTTGGTCCATGCCAGATGCAGCGGATTTTTTCGCTTTGGCCGTTCAAGCGGCCTCTGCTTTCCGTCGCACAGTAAAGGGTACCCGCCCTCGATGCCGACTACCACCAAAAAAGTTCCCTCGTCGCGCCCGGCTTTTGAGCAAACGACGTCTCCCCACTTGAAACTCCATGCGACCCCTCCCCTAAACTTGCGTTAGGGATCTGAGGGCCGTCCGCCGTGATTGCCACGGTATGCTCAAAGTGAGCGGAAAGCTTTCCATCGGCGGTTTTGACCGTCCAGCCGTCTGGCATCGATTTGATCTGTGCAGTGCCCTGATTAATCATGGGCTCGATGGCTAGGGTCATACCTGGTAACAGGCGCACACCACGGCCCGGTGTGCCGAAATTGGGGACCGACGGATCTTCATGAAGCTTTGCACCCACGCCATGTCCGGTATATTCCCGGACGACGCCATAGCCGCGTTCCTCGCAATAGCGCTGCACCGCGCTGCCGATATCACCGATCCTGCCGCCCGCGACCGCCGCGCGAATACCCTCGTAAAGGCTCTCACGCGTCGTGTCGATCAGCCGCTTCGCTTCGGGGGGCTGATTGGCCCCGCCGCGAAAGTGGCGGCGTTGTCACCGTTGAAGCCGTTCAGAGCGGCTCCTAGGTCGATGCTGACGATATCACCCTCACGGATGACGCGCTCTTTGCTCGGAATGCCATGAATCACTTCGTCGTTTATGGATATGCAGGCGGTGGCGGGGAAGCCGTAAAGATGCAGGAAATTGGGCGTCGCCCCTGCTTTACGATATACGAATACGCAATGCGATCAATTTCCGCGGTTGTCACCCCGGGTTTGACCGCCTCCCCGCGATCTGCAACGCCTCGGCAGAAATGCGGCATGCATCGCGCATGAGCGCCAGTTCCGCCTTGTTTTGAGCACCACCATGCTTAATCCTCCACTGCTTTGAGAGTCAGCGCCGAGGTGTGCTCCACCTCATCCTGCCCCTCTACAATGCGAAGCTTTCCGGTTTTCGCATAGTAATCTTTGAGCGGCTCCGTCTGCTCATGATAAACGCGCAGGCGGTCAAGCACCGTGTCAGGATGGTCGTCCTTGCGCTGCACAAGCTTGCCGCCGCACTGGTCGCAGACGCCCTCTTCCTCGGGCTGTTTATGCTCTAAATGATAGGATGCACCGCATTTCTCGCAAACCCGGCGGCCAGCCATACGGCCGGCAATCAGCTCATCGGGCACCTCAATATCAACAACCTTGTCGATCTCAATGCCCATCGCGTCAAGCGCCTCTGCCTGTGGGATCGTGCGTGGAAAGCCATCCAATATAAAACCATTTTTACAGTCGTCCAACGTAAGGCGCTCTTGGATGATGCCGATAACGACATTATCCGGCACGAGCTGCCCCGCGTCAATAAAGGATTTTGCCTTCAAGCCCATCTCCGTGCCCTTTTTGAGGGCTTCCCGGATGATGTTGCCCGTGGAGATCGCGGGGATGGAATAGTGGGCGGAGAGCATCTCAGCCTGCGTTCCCTTACCCGCGCCCGGCGCGCCAAGAAGAATGAGTTTCATGCCTTTCTCCTTTCGCGGTTCTTAGTCAAGGAAGCCCTTATAGTGGCGCATCATCATCTGGGATTCCAGCTGCTTCACCGTTTCAAGCGCAACACCGACCAGAATGATGATAGACGTGCCGCCCAGTGAAATATTCATCGGATGCTTCGCAAGCGAAGTAATCTGAGAGAACAGGATCGGGAACAGCGCCACAACGCTCAGCAGAAGAGCGCCGAGCAATGTAATTCTTGACAGAATCCGGCTGATATAATCAGACGTGGGCTTCCAGGACGAATGCCAGGGATCGCGCCGCTGTTTTTGCGGATGTTATTCGCCATCTCGATCGGATTGTACTGGATCGTCGCATAGAAATACGCGAAGAAGATAATGAGAACGAAATAGATCACCGCATAAAACGGGCTTTGCGCTTTAAAGAGATTGAAGAACGTCTCCCAGCCGCTGCCCTCCTTGACAGTCATAAACAGCTCGATGGTGGGCGGGAGGGAAAGGATGGAGCTTGCGAAAATGATCGGCATAACGCCGCTCATATTCACCTTAATCGGAATATGCGTGGACTGGCCTCCATACATTTTGCGCCCAACCACGCGTTTTGCATACTGCACGGGAATCCGGCGCTCCGAATTATCCATCCATACGATGAATGCGATCATCAAAAGCACGCACACCACAACGATTGGCACCAGGGCATAATACGCGCCGCCCTTCGAGATATAACCGCGCTCCGGGTGGAACAGCTGGGTAACCATCGTCGGGATGCGGGAAACGATACCGGCAAACAGGATCAGAGAGATGCCGTTGCCCACGCCTTTTTCATTGATCTGCTCGCCGAGCCACATGATTAATGCGGTGCCAGCCGTCAATACAAGGATAATGATAATGGCCTGAAATACCGCCCAACCGCCTGTGAAATCCGCGCCGGTCGCGGGATCCTTCAGCAGGAAGTTTACGCCGTTGGTCTTCGTGTTGCGAAGATAGAAGTAGTAAGCGGTGCTCTGCAAAAGGCCGAGTGCAACCGCCACATAACGGGTAATTGCGGCAATCTTCTTGCGGCCTTCCTCGCCGTCTTTGGAGAGTCGTTCCAAAGCGGGGATCGCCACCGTCAACAGCTGCATGATAATGGAGCTGTTGATATACGGCGTGATCGACATTGCGAAGATCGTGCCGTAGTTGAACGCGTCGCCGGTCATCATGCTCAAATAGTTCATGAAGTTCCCGGCGTTGGGATCGGCAATGATGCCCGCGGCCCCGATATCCACAAAGGGAACCGGGATCGCGGCGCCGATCCGGAATACAAGGAGAATCAGCGCTGTAAACAGCATTTTCTTCCTCAGATCGGCAATCTTCCACGCGTTGATAAAGGTTTGAAACATGTCAGATCACCTCGGCCTTTCCGCCTGCCGCCTCGATCTTCTGTTTCGCGGCCTCTGAGTAAGCATTTACCTGCACGGTAAGTTTCTTGCTGATCTCGCCGTTTCCTAAGATTTTCACGCCGTCGAGCACCTTTTTGACAAGGCCCTTTTCGATCAGCGCGTCAATGTCAACCACCGCACCGTCTTCAAAAGACTGATCAAGCGCGGAAACATTTACAATAGAGAACTCCTTGCCAAAAATATTGACAAAGCCCCTCTTGGGTACACGCCTTTGCAGCGGCATCTGGCCGCCTTCAAAACCCGGGCGCATGCCGCGGCCCGCACGGGCCTTCTGGCCCTTGTGGCCCTTACCAGCCGTTTTGCCTTGACCGGATCCTGCACCTCTGCCGATCCGCTTAACTTCCTTTTTGGAGCCAGCGGCCGGGGAAAGTTCGTGCAACTTCATTTATTCGCACCTCCTTGCTTACGCTTCGGTTACCTCAATAAGGTGGATGATCTTTTTCACCTTACCCTGCGTCTGGGGATTATCCGGCTGAACGGATACGTCCCCGATCTTACGAAGACCAAGTGCATGGGCGGTGGCAATCTGATCCTTTTTGCTGCCGATCAGGCTCTTGACAAGCTTTACCTTGACGTCTGCCATTTTATCCACCCTCCTTAACCTAGAATTTGTTTGGCCGACTTGCCGCGGATGGCGGCAACCTCGTCGACATTGCGCAGCTTTGAGAGACCGTCGATGGTCGCTCTGACTACATTGCAGGGGTTGTTGGAACGCAGCGCCTTGGAGCGGATGTCCTTGATGCCAACCGTCTCAACGACCGCACGCACGGGGCCGCCGGCGATAACGCCGGTACCGGGAGCGGCGGGCTTGAGCAGCACAACACCTGCGCCGAACTTGCCGGTGATCTCATGGGGAATGGTAGTGCCCTTGAGCGCTACCTTGATCATATTTTTCTTCGCATCCTCAATGCCCTTGCGAATTGCGTCCGGGACTTCGCCCGCTTTGCCGAGGCCGAAGCCCACGGTGCCGTTGCCGTCGCCGACGACGACGAGAGCCGCGAACTTGAAGATACGGCCGCCCTTCACGGTCTTGGACACGCGGTTGATGGCAACTACGCGCTCCTGGAGTTCCGTAGCCGATGCGTCAATCTTAGCCAAAAGTATTCCTCCTTCGTTTAGAACTTGAGGCCGCCCTCACGGGCGCCTTCGGCCAGCTCTTGACACGGCCGTGGTAGATATAGCCGCCGCGGTCAAAAACGACCTTCGTGATATCCTTTTCAGCGGCGCGCTTTGCGAGCAGTTCGCCCACCTTGCGGGCAGCGCTCTTATTTCCGCCGTATTCCTCGAAATCCTTTTCCACAGTTGAAGCGGATACAAGGGTAACGCCCTTGTCGTCGTCGATTAACTGAGCGTAGATATTCTGCAGGGAGCGGAATACGTTAAGACGCGGGCACTCAGCAGTGCCGGAAATCTTGCCGCGCACTCTCTTGTGGCGGGTCTGACGCGCCTTATTGCTGTCAGGTCTGTTCACCATTTCGTTTCACTCCTTCGATTCAGATTACTTGCCGCCCTTACCGGCCTTGCCTTCCTTGCGGCGGATGTGCTCATCAACGTACTTAATGCCCTTGCCCTTATAAGGCTCAGGCGGACGCTTGTTGCGCACATCGGCGGCAAACTGGCCGACCTTCTGCTTGTCGGGGCCGGAAATGACAACCTTGTTCGGCGAGGGAACCTCAATGGCGATCCCGTCGGTTTCAGGCACAATCACCTGATGGGAGTAGCCGATGTTTAAAACAAGATCCTTACCCTGCTTTGCGGCACGATAACCGACGCCGTTGATCTCGAGCTCTTTGCTAAAGCCCTTTTCCACACCTTCGACCATGTTGGCCACCAGAGTGCGGGTCAGGCCATGGAGCGAACGGTTGAGCTTATTGTCGTCCGGGCGGGTAACGTGAATCACGCCATCCTCCACCGCGACATTCATATTCTGATGCACTGTTCTGGAAAGGGTGCCCTTCGGGCCCTTAACGGTGACAGTGCTTCCATCGATTTTCACATCGACGCCTGCTGGAATAACGATTGGCTTTCTGCCGATACGTGACATTCCTTCCTGCACCTCCTTACCAGATAAATGCAAGGACCTCGCCGCCAACATTGGCCTTGCGGGCTTCCTTGTCCGTCATAACGCCCTTGGATGTGGAGAGGATTGCAACACCGAGGCCCTTCATGACCTTGGGCATCTCCTCACAATTGGTGTAAATGCGCAGGCCGGGCTTGGAAACCCTGCGCAGACCAGTGATGACCTGGGATTTGTTCGGGCCATATTTGAGCGCAATCTCAATCATGCCCTGCTTGCCATCCTCGATGACGGTAAAGCTCTTTACATAGCCCTCGTCCACCAGAATCTGCATAATCGCTTTCTTCATGTTGGATGCGGGAATCTGAACCGTATCATGCTTTGCCGAATTCGCATTGCGAATTCTGGTGAGCATATCGGCTATCGAATCGGTAATTTGCATGCCGTCAACCTCCTTTGCAATTGCTCTTTACCAGCTGGCCTTTTTCACGCCCGGGATCTGGCCCGCATAGGCAAGCTCCCTGAAGCAGATACGGCAAACCTCCGTACTTCCGAAGATAGGCGTGCGGCCGGCCACAGATTTTGCACCTGTTGTATTCCCTGGATGAATATTTCGCGGGTCTTGCCTGTTTGACTTTCATCGACTTTTTGGCCACAATAATCCCTCCTTACTTCGAGAACGGAGCGCCCATCAGAGCGAGCAGCTCGCGGGCTTCTTCGTCCGTGTTTGCGGTGGTGACAAAGCAGATGTCCATACCGCGGACTTTATCGATCTTATCATAATCAATCTCCGGGAAAATCAGCTGCTCCTTGATGCCCATGTTGTAGTTGCCGCGGCCGTCAAAGGAGTTGGGGTTAATGCCCCGGAAGTCCCTCACGCGGGGCAGCGCGAGATTGAAGAAACGGTCGAGGAATTCATACATCCGCTCGCCGCGCAGGGTAACTTTTACGCCGATTACCATGCCCTCGCGGAGCTTAAAGTTTGCAACGGATTTTTTCGCCTTGCACAGAACGGGCTTCTGGCCCGTGATCGCGGAAACGTCGGCAACGACGGCGTCAAGCACCTTCGGGTTGTCGCGCGCTTCGCCGCAGCCGACATTGATGACGATCTTGTCAAGCTTCGGGATTTGCATGACGCTTTTATACGCGAACTTTTCATCAGTGCAGGGGCTACCTCATTGACATAGAGTTCCTTGAGTCTTGCCATGTGTCATGTCCCTCCCTTTATTCAAACTGAGCGAGGCAGTCGCTCTTCTTGCAGGTGCGCACCTTCTTGCCCTTGCTGTTGATCGCGTGGCCAATCCGGGTCGGGCGGCCGCACTTCGGGCAGATGAGCTGAACCTTGCTGGCATAGAGCGCGCTTTCCGCCTTAATCAGGCCGCCGGGCTCGCCCATCTTGCGGGGTTTCACATGCTTGGTAACAATGTTAACGCCCTCGACGATGACCTTGCCCTCAGCGGGGCTAACCTGTAAAACCTTGCCCTTCATGCCGCGATTCTTGCCGTTGATGACGATGACCTCATCGCCGGTTTTCACATGCACTTTATTGTTCATAAATTCTTACCTCCCCTTAAAGCACTTCCGGAGCGAGGGAGAGAATCTTGAGATAATCTTTCTCGCGCAGTTCTCTGGCCACCGGTCCAAAAATACGTGTGCCCCTGGGATTCTTATCGTCCTTAATAATAACGGCCGCATTCTCGTCGAACCGGATATACGTACCGTCCTCGCGGCGCACGCCGCTCGCGGTGCGGACGACAACCGCTTTTACAACTTCGCCTTTTTTTACAACGCCGCCGGGTGCTGCTTTTTTAACCGAAGCAACCACCACGTCGCCAATATTGGCATACCTTCTGCCGGTACCGCCGAGAACGCGGATGCACATAAGCTCCTTCGCGCCGGTGTTGTCGGCAACTTTCAGGTAGGTCTGCTGTTGAATCACAGTGTTTTCCTCCTTGTGTTACGCCAAACTTATTTGGCTTTTTCAATGATTTCGACCACGCGCCATCTTTTGTCCTTCGACATCGGGCGGGTCTCCATGACGAGAACACGGTCGCCTATGCCGCACTCATTCTTCTCATCGTGTGCCTTGAGCTTCACAGTGCGGTTGACAATTTTCTTGTAAAGCGGATGCTTTACCCTGTCCTTTACGGAAACAACCACGGTTTTATCCATCTTATCGCTGGTGACAATACCCACCTGCGTTTTTCTGAGGTTTCTTTCGCTCATGCTTTAAGCCTCCCTTCCCTCACGAAGTCGCGCCGTGCAGTTCGATATCGCGCTGAATCGTTTTGATGCGGGCGATATCCTTCTTGACGGCATTGATACGCATCGGGTTATCGAGCTGGTTTATGGCTTGCTGGAAGCGCAGATTGAAAAGCTCGTCCTTTAATTCGATCAGCTTGGCATCAAGCTCCGCGGGGGACAGTTTTCTCATTTCACTGGCTTTCATTACTGCTCACCACCCGTTTCTTCTTTCGTTACAAATTTGCACTTGATCGGCAGCTTGTTGGCCGCAAGGCGCATCGCCTCACGCGCAAGCTCCTCATCAACGCCCGCGATCTCAAACATGACCCTGCCGGGCTTTACAACCGCTACCCAATATTCGGGGGAACCTTTACCGGAACCCATGCGGGTTTCGGCCGGCTTTTCGGTGACCGGCTTATCCGGGAAGATCTTGATCCAAACCTGGCCGCCGCGCTTAATGTAACGGGTCATGGCGACACGAGCCGCCTCAATCTGGTTGGAGGTGATCCAGGCGGGCTCGAGTGCAACGAGACCAAAATCGCCGTAGTTTACCTGATTGCCGCGGGTAGCCTTGCCTTTCAAACGGCCTCTTTGCACCCTGCGGTATTTGACACGCTTCGGTAACAGCATTATCGAGCTCCTCCTTCCCTGCGCGGCCTGCGGTTTGCATTGTCATGCAGCACCTCGCCGCGATAAATCCAGACCTTCACGCCAACGCGGCCATACGTCGTCTTTGCCTCAGCAAAGCCGTAATCGATATCCGCGCGGATGGTCTGCAACGGGATAGTTCCCTCATGATAGTGCTCCGTACGGGCGATATCGGCGCCGCCCAAACGGCCGGAAACCTGCGTTTTGATGCCCTTCGCGCCAAGCTTCATTGTGCGGCCGATGGCCTGCTTGAGGGCGCGGCGGAAGGAAATACGGCGTTCGAGCTGGGAAGCGATGCTCTCCGCCACAAGCTGCGCATTCAGATCGGGGGACTTAATCTCCACAATATTCAGAGAAACGTCCTTGCCGAGCTTCTTCTCGCACTCCGCTTTGAGCTTGTCAATCTCGGAGCCACCGCGGCCGATTACCATGCCGGGCTTTGCGCAGTGGATATTGATACGCACACGGTTTGCGTCGCGCTCAATCTCGATCTTGGGAACGCCGGCCGGGGCAAGCTTAGTCAGCAGCCACTCGCGCAGATTATAATCTTCTACAAGCATATCGCCGAAGTCTGCGTTCTTCGCATACCAGCGGGATTCCCAATCCTTAATAACACCGACACGCAAGCCGGTGGGATTAATCTTCTGGCCCATTGTTTAACCTCCTCTTCGCTTATTCCATTTCCTTGAGTACAAGGGTGATGTGCGACGTTTTCTTGTTGATGCGGAATCCGCGCCCCTGTGCTCTCGGCCTCAGACGCTTGAGGGTCGGGCCCTGGCAGACATAGCACTTCGCCACATACAGCCTGGAAACATCCATATTGTTGTTTGCCTCAGCGTTTGCGATTGCCGACTTGAGCAGCTTCTCAAGAATTTCACACGCGGCCTTGGGCGTGTGCTTGAGAATTGCCATGGCCTTATCAGCGGGCTGATTACGGATCAGATCCAGAACAATCTGCACCTTGCGCGGCGCAATGCGCACGTGCGTAACCTTAGCCATTGCTTCCATGTTTGACACACTCCTTTCGACCGTTATTTGGAATTCGAGGTTTTCGACCCCGCGTGGCCCCGGAAGGTCCTCGTGGGAGCAAACTCGCCGAGCTTGTGGCCAACCATGTCCTCCGTCACATAAACCGGCACATGCTTGCGCCCGTCGTGAACGGCAAAGGTGTGGCCGACGAAGTCCGGGAAAATAGTGGAGCTGCGGCTCCAAGTTTTTAAGACGATCTTCTCGCCTGCTTCGTTCATTTTCTGGACTCTTTCGAGCAGCTTAGGCTGTACGAAAGGGCCCTTTTTCACGCTTCTGCCCATAATTCTTAAGCTCCTTTCATCGACTACTTGCCGTTACGGCGCTTGACAATCATCTTGTCGGAGCGGTTCTTCTTCGCGCGCGTCTTGTAGCCAAGAGCAGGCTTGCCCCACGGCGTGACCGGACCGGGACGGCCGATCGGGGATTTGCCTTCGCCGCCGCCGTGCGGATGGTCGTTCGGGTTCATGACAGAGCCGCGAACCGTCGGCCTCCAGCCCATGTGGCGCTTACGGCCAGCTTTACCAATTTTAACATTCTCATGATCGACATTGCCTACCTGGCCAATGGTCGCCATGCAGTTAACGGATACGTTACGCAACTCGCCGGAGGGCAGACGGAGCAACGCATAAGCGCCTTCCTTTGCCATGAGCTGAGCGGCGTTGCCCGCTGCGCGGGCCAGCTGCCCGCCACGGCCGGGATAAAGCTCCACATTGTGGATGAACGTACCGGTCGGGATATTAGCAAGCGGCAGTGCGTTGCCGGGCTTGATATCCGCGTTAGCGCCCGCCTCAACAGTATCGCCGGCCTTCAGGCCCGCGGGAGCGAGGATGTAGCGCTTCTCGCCGTCTTCATACTGAAGCAGGGCGATATGGGCGGAACGGTTCGGGTCGTATTCGATGCTGAGCACCTGTGCGCCCATGTCGAACTTATCGCGCTTGAAATCGATAATACGGTATTTTTTACGGTTGCCGCCGCCGCGGTGACGGACGGTGATCCTGCCGTAGCTGTTGCGGCCGGCTTTTTTGTTCAGAGGAGCCAGCAGGCTTCTCTCAGGGCCGTTCTTCGACAGCTCCGTGTAATCCGTTACCGACATATTACGCCGTGCGTTCGTGGTCGGATTGTAGATTTTAATCGACATTTGGTTCACTCTCCTCGTAGCGGCTTTGCGGAGCATGCCGGGCTCCATACGTCGCTGCCGGGTATTTTAAGGGGATTTTTCTTACATCATGCCGTCGAAGAAATCGATCTTCTTGGACTTTTCCGTAAGCGTTACGATCGCCTTTTTCCAAGAGGCTGTGTATCCCTCGTAACGGCCTTGCCTGCGGAGCTTGCCGCGGACATTGATCGTATTGACCTTTTCAACTTCTACGCCGAAAAGCTTTTCAACCGCCTGAGCGATCTCCACCTTGTTGGCATCCTTGGCTACCTGAAACGTGTATTTGTTCAAGGCAATGCCCTGCATGCTCTCTTCGGTGATGACCGGGCGCAGGACGATATCCTGTGCTAACTTGCTCATGCATATACCTCCTCAATCTTCGCGACAGCGTCCTTGAGGACAAGAATCGTGTCGCAGTTAAGGATGTCGTAAACGTTCAGGGTGCTGACAAGCGTTGTTTTCACGCCTGCGATGTTGCGCGCGCTGCGGTAAACCGTGTCGTCCTTCTCCGGCAGAACGATGAGCGTTTTTTGCCGGTCTGAAGGGCGCCGAGCACCTTGACAACCTCTTTGGTCTTAATTTCGCTGAGCGCGAGCTTGTCGAGCACAACGAGCTCATTGCCCGCAACCTTGCTGGAAAGCGCGCTCTTCATGGCAAGGCGCTTTACCTTCTTGTTGACGGAAATGCCGTATTCACGCGGCTTCGGGCCATGTGAAATACCGCCGTGCGTCCACTGGGGAGCGCGGGTCGAGCCCTGCCTTGCACGGCCGGAGCCCTTCTGGCGCCACGGCTTTTTGCCACCGCCGCTGACTTCAGAGCGCGTAAGGGTAGACTGCGTGCCCTGGCGCTGGTTTGCCAGATAGCTTACCACCATGAGGTGCATCGCCGGAACGTTGGGCGTGATGCCGAAGATTGCTTCGCTCAGGGCGAGGTCTTCCACCTTTTTGCCGGCGGCGTCGAAAACTGATACGTTAGGCATTTGTTCCACTCCTTCCTTACGCGTTCTTGACACTGTCGGCGAGCAGGACAATCCCGTTCTTCGGGCCGGGCACTGCGCCCTTGACCGCGATGAGGTTGTTTTCCACATCCACCTTGACAACGTCTAAATTCTGGATTGTGACACGTTCCGCGCCCAGATGGCCCGCAAGCTTCTTGCCTTTGAATACGCGGGAGGGATCGCTGCACGCGCCGAGCGAACCGGCATGCCTTGCGACCGGGCCGGTACCGTGGGACTCTTTCAGGCGGGAAAAATTCCATCTCTTAATCGCGCCTGCCGTGCCTTTTCCTTTGCTGGTGCCGACCACATCGATGTGATCGCCCGCCGCAAAGACGTCAGCCTTCAGGATATCGCCGACATTCATCGCGCTGATATCCGCGAGACGGAATTCACGCAGCACCTTTTTCGGAGCGACATTGCCCTTCGCGAAATGGCCCTTCATGGGCTTGTTGACGCGCTGAGCCTTGACATCCTGAAAACCGAGCTGCACGGCTTCGTAGCCGTCGTTTTCGACCGTCTTTTTCTGGACGACCGGGCACGGGCCTGCTTCAATAACGGTAACGGGGACAACATTGCCCTGCTCGTCAAAAAGCTGCGTCATGCCGATTTTCTTGCCGATCAAACCTTTTTGCATTTACCTTTCCTCCTTCGGTTATTGGTTGGCTTGCGCCAACTTGACCTGCGGCACGTAAAGCGGATTAGCCTTACAGCTTAATCTCGATTTCCACGCCGGCGGGAAGCTCAAGACCTGTCAGAGCCTCGACGGTTTTGTTCGAGGGTCTGAGAATGTCGATAAGCCGTTTGTGGGTGCGCTGCTCGAACTGCTCTCTGGAATCCTTGTACTTGTGCACGGCACGAAGCACGGTGACGACTTCCTTCTCAGTTGGAAGCGGCACGGGACCGGAGACCTGCGCGCCTGTGTTTCTGGCCGTCTCAACAATCTTCTCCGCCGATTTATCGACGAGATTGTGATCGTAGCCCTTGAGCCTGATGCGGATCTTTTCCTTAACTGCCATGGGGAACGCCTCCTTCATTGTTGGCGGGCAACGCGAAAATCTGAACACTGAGCCGGGTGTTTCACCTTGCTGCATTGAAAAACCGGATCTGCTGAGAACATGATCCGGGTTCCGATTGTTCGCGCCTGGCCGCAGAAAACCCGCCGCAGCACAAACTGCGGCCGGCCGAAGCGAGCCAGTATTCTTTCGCCCGGTTTGTAAATCGGACATACTCCGCAGAAATTCCCCATGCCTCAAGGGGCGGCCACCTTCTGCATCATCGCATATCTGCACACCTACACAGCATGCTTGAATATGATACCACACCGATTTGGAAAAAGCAACAATTATTTCATAAAAATTTCGGCGGAATCACGAATTTTCAAGGTTTGTGCGATCTGCCCGCAAACCGGCCCGCAAAAAAACAAAATGCGTGGAAATTGCGCGCCCGCAATCTCTAATATATGAATGAAAAGGCCGCGTGAAGAGGAAGAAACAGCTTCTCTCCGCGCGGCCGACGGCAGATGCAATTTTGGCATGCCATCTACAGATATTGGGCAAGGCTCTCAAGATGCCTGTCATGCACTCGAATTTTGTAATTCTCTATTATATTGTCCTGGCTTTTACTTCTACCTGTGTAATGATCTCCCGAAGCCGGACACCGTCTATCATATATTCAAGGGCTTCGTCCGCCGTCGCGCACCATTTTTCCGTTTCCGGCTTCCAGGCTTCGCTAATATTTATCATACCTTCCGGATGAGTGATCGTATAAAGAGTTCCCTTCCACTCAAACTCTACCTCTCCATGGTAGCGCATACATTCTTTGAAATCATTGATTGTTTCAAAATGATTTTCCCCTGTGTTACCAGTTAATATGTCTGTATGCTCCATTGTAAATCCTCCAAAATATTTAAATTCCGGTACGCCATTCGGATAGTTGATATGGCCTTGCGGATCGGGGTGCTCATTTGGATTATCCCAATGTATCTCATGATCATGAGGATCAGAATGCTTATCGGGTCTCCTGTGATCCGTATAATGCCTCTCTCTCTGATTGCACGCCCATCTTCTCCAATTTTAGTTGCTACTTTATATCCGCTTACATAAGTAATTTTTATCTCCCCCGGCTGCCCCAAAAACCGCTTGTCCTCTTCCTTCTTCGGCTTCCATTTGCCGCCGTAGGCGCTGCCCATTCCCATCCGGCAGCCAGCGTCCCGCATGACATAGCCACGCTTGCTCACCAAATCACAGCCCGGCGGCACTGGCTCCAGCCCGCAGATATATTTCGCGTATTTAGACGGCACGTAAGCATCGTCGTCCATATGCCGCCAGGAGCTGAGCTCATAATCGATCGGGACAATGTTGCCCCGCATCTCCGGGAACGGCTCGTGATAGCAGAGAATCCGCTCCGGCTCCACCCGCCGCAGCAGCTCCTCATAGCCCTTCATAAAAAACGGTTTCTGATCCGCACGATTCCCGTGCTCCGATACCATATAGGTCGAAACCGCCACGGTGCTCCCCTTTGGAATCCCCTCGAAGCAAAAGGCAAAGCTGCGCTCATCCCCCAGCTCACGGTGGGGATCACACGCATCCCCTCCGGGCAAAATACGCCCCGCACCAACGGTTGCGAAAGGTGTTATAAAGCTGCATGAGCGGGTGCATCTCATAGGGAAGCGGCGCTTCCCTATATACATACTGAAATCAGGTGAGAGCGCTGCCCGGTACCGTTTGAGCTTTTCGATATCATGATCGAGATCCTTCCACACCCTCTCAAACTTGTAGTCGTAGAGGAAAAAATGGACGATCCGCCCCAAATGCCGTTCATCCTCCAGCTTTGTTTTATCAAAGCCGATCAGCCGCAGATCCCGGAATTCTTCCTCATCAAACGCGGCTTTGGGTATCATCGGGATTTTCCATGCGCCGCTGCCCTCAAATTGATTCCGGAGCAGAAGCTGGCTTGTACGGTAACGGTAATTTTCTTCTGTCATCTTTGCACTTCCTATTGGTATTGAATTTGAGAAAAGCTCTCTACCAATAGGCAAAAACGCAATGTTTGTTGCCCTGCATGATGCAACAAATGCCGGGGTTCACAGAAAGTTTACAATTAGCCTTGCAAAAATATACATTTATTGTAAAATTAAGACGAATTTACTTTTATATTGTATAATTCCATTTTATATCATATTTTTTTTTGTGTCAAGCGCACGTTACGGCCGCAGCGCATCCTTCCGGATTCAAACAGATACAAACAGCCGCTCCGGGAAAAGAACAGCTTTGTTTCCCCGGAGCGGCTTTTCGACTGGCGGTAACTTTGCTTGCTTTTTTTACTCCGCCGAGCAGCTGACCGGCGTATAACCGGCCTGCGTCACTGCGTCCATCATCGCCTGGTCCGGCACAACCTTGGCAAGCGTCACAGTCGCCTTCTTTTCCTCCAGATTCACATCCACAGCGCACACGCCGTCTATTGCGGCGAGCGCCTTCTGCACATGCATCTGGCAATGCGCGCACATCATGCCTTCGATCAAAATCGTTTTTTTCATTGATGTTACCTCCATTTTTTCCGGCGCAAAGGCCGGGCATTGTTTCTCCTGAAAGCCGGATAGGAACTCCGGCATGGGGATCTTTTTTCGCTTGGTATCCCGCTTCGCAGCGTGCATGTGGAACAGATTCAGCCGCAGCGCGTTCATCACAACGCAGAAGCTCGAAAGGCTCATCGCGGCGGCGCCGAACATTGGATTGAGTTGCAGGCCGAAGATGGGGATCAACGCGCCCGCTGCAATCGGAATCCCGATGCAGTTGTAAAGAAACGCCCAAAACAGGTTTTCGTGGATGTTGCGCAGCACCTGGCGGGAGAGGCGGATCGCGGCCGGCACATCCAAAAGGCTCGATTTCATCAGCACAACGCCCGCCGCATCCAGGGCCACGTCCGCCCCCGCTCCGATGGCGATGCCGACGTCTGCGCGGGTCAGCGCCGGGGCGTCGTTGATGCCGTCGCCGACCATGGCCACCTTCCCATATTCCGAAAGCCTGCGCACAACGGCTTCCTTATCATTCGGCAGCACGTCGGCAACCACTGCATCAATGCCGATCTGCCCTGCGATCGCCTCTGCCGTGCGGCGGTTGTCGCCGGTGAGCATCACGGTCTGCACGCCCATATGCTTCAGTATCCGGATTGCCTCTGCGCTGTCCGGCTTTACCACGTCCGCTACTGCAACAATCCCGAGCAGCCGCCCGCCCAGAGCAAAATAAAGCGGCGTTTTCCCTTCGTTGGCTAGCGCCTCGCCTGCCTGCTTCATCTGGCCGGTCAAAAGGTTTTTCTCCTGCATCAAGGCGGCGTTGCCGCCGAAAGCGGCTTTCCCGCCAATCTCACCCTGTACGCCGTGGCCGGGCAACGCGGCAAACGCACGGGTAGAATCATATTGCAGGCCGGTTTCGACCGCTCTTGCCCGAATGGCATGTGCCAACGGGTGTTCGCTCTTCTCCTCCAGCGCGGCGGCAGTTTGTAGCAGCTCCGCCTCTGCCACACCGGGCGCTGGGTGAAGATCGGTCACCTGGGGCTTTCCTGCGTGACCGTCCCGGTTTTATCCAACACAACAAAGTCCGTCTTTCCTGTTGCCTCCAGCGCAGAGGCCGTTTTGAACAGCACGCCCTTTTTAGCGCCTACCCCGCTGCCCACCATGATCGCCACGGGCGTTGCAAGCCCCAATGCGCATGGGCAGCTGATGACGAGCACGCTGATTGCGCGCGCCAATGCAAAGCCAAAGGTTTTTCCTGCAATCAGCCAGGCGGCGCCGGCTACCAAGGCGATGCCGATCACCACCGGCACGAACACGCCGGATACCCGATCCGCCACCTTTGCAATCGGTGCTTTCGTCGCGGCGGCATTCTCCACCATTTCAATAATCTGGCTGAGCGTCGTATCGCCGCCGACGCGGGTGGCCACACAGGTGAGCGCGCCGTTCTGGTTCAGGGTTGCCGCGCTGACCAAACTGCCGGGCGCTTTATCCACCGGCAGGCTCTCGCCGGTGAGCGCCGCCTCGTTGACCGCGCTCTCCCCTGCCAAAACCCGCCCATCCACTGGAATGCTTTCGCCAGGCCGCACCAAAAAGGTATCGCCCACGCGCACCTCTTCCACCGGCACGGTTGCCTCCTGCGCGCCGCGCAGCACATGCGCTGTTTTCGGGGCAAGATCCATCAGGCCCTTAATGGCGTTGGTCGTTTTGCCCTTGCTGTAGGCTTCCAGCAGCTTGCCAACGGTGATGAGCGTTAAAATCATTGCGGCCGATTCAAAATACAGCTCATGCGCATAATGGGCCGCCCCTTCCAAATTGCCGCCGAGCAGGGCGCTGCTCATGGAGAACAATATCGCTACACTATAACCAAACGCGGCGACGCTCCCCATGGATACCAGTGTGTCCATATTTGGCCCGCCGTGCATCAGGCTTTGAAAGCCACTGATAAAAAATCGCTGATTAATTACCATAATCAGCCCGGCTAACAGCATTTCATACAGACCGATCGCCATTGGGTTTTCCCCCAACGCGGTTGGAACGGGCCAGCCCCACATTTTGTGACCCATTGACACATACATCAGCGGCAGCAGCAGGCATAGGGAAGCGATCAGCCTTTTCATGAGCTTCGGCGTTTCATGATCCTCCAACGCCTCCCGCGCGGCCATACGGCTTTGGCCCTTCCCCTGGCAGAGCCTTCCAGCTCCGCCCCATAACCGGCCGACGCAACCGCGCTGCAAATTTCCTGCGCCGTGGCAGGCCGGTCAAAGGCCACGTGCATCGAGTTCGTCAGCAGGCTGACTGTCACTTCCTCCACACCGGGCACTGCGGCCATCGCCTTTTCCACATGCGCGCTGCATGCGGCGCAGGTCATGCCGGTCACACGGAATTTTTCTGTTTGCATCTTTCCACCCCATTTCCTGATATCCTATTTTAATTTTTTCATCAAATCCACCGCTTCTTCCACAATTTGCGTGTTCCCCTTCCGGATTTCTTCCACAACGCAGGTTTCCAAGTGATCGTGGAGGATTAGGTAGCCAAAGCTCTGCAAGGCGCTTTCCACCGCCGCCACCTGTGTAAGGATATCGCCGCAGTAGCGGTTCCCCTCCACCATATTTTTAATCCCGTTGAGCTGGCCGATCATCCGGTTCAGCCGGTTTTGAAGCAGGCGAACCGCCTTTTCGTCACGCGGGCTGTTTTTATAGCGTGGGCAACACTTCTCACATCCTATTTCGACATCAACCTTCTCTTGATTGGAATCCACCAAGCATTCCTCCTTCCCCCAAATACCCATAGTGGGTATTTGTTTATTTATAAAATATACCTCCCTAGGGTATTTGTCAACCTGATGCAAAAAAGAAAACTTCAAAAGCCTGCAAATGCAATTCGCTCGGCAGGCAAAAATCAAAACCACTAGTAAACTAGTGGTTTGCTCAGACCCCAGAGGGGTCAGTACTTGCTGACCCCTGGAAGGGGTACTGAGGGTTTGTCATCGCATCACTACTACAGGCAGCCGCTGAAAGCGGCTGTTTTCTTTGCCTACTTTCTCTTGCTACCCGTAAACGGGTCCATGTACTCCTTGAGAGAGATTTGGTCACTTGCCAAATCTTCTTCCAACTGGTTCCGGATATACTCCTGGATCATTTTTGCATTCTTTCCTACCGTATCCACGAAGTATCCTCGGCACCAGAAGTTCCGGCTCCCGTATTTGTACTTTAGGTTTGCATGCCTGTCGAAGATCATCAGCGCGCTTTTGCTCTTGAGCGTCCCTACGAACTGTGCTATACTCATGTACGGCGGGATACTCACCAGCAGATGAATGTGATCTGGGCACGCCTCTCCCTCGATGATCTCCACTTTCATCTCCTTGCACAGCTTTTTAATGATTTCGATAATGTCTCTGCGCACCGCCTTATAGATTACTTTCCGGCGGTACTTCGGCGCAAATACCAGGTGATATTCACATCGGTAGCTTGAGTGCGCCGTATGCTTTACTTCATTTTTCACTTGCGTAAAACCTCCTTGCTCTTTCCTGATGCGGTTGCCAAACCATCTTGATTGTAGCATGGAGGTTTTATTTGCCAAGGTTTTTATCTACCCCTGGTTCAACCAGGGGTTTTGTTAAGCCTAAAGGCAGCAAAAAATCGCAGCTTCCCGGAATGGGAAGCTGCGAAAACGATTCATACTTTATTTATCTCATTACTGCCGCTTTGTCACCTGCACCTTGCAGGTATAGGTTCCCATATGCTCAACCGTAATGGTGACGACAGCCTCGCCGCTTGCGCCTTTCGTGCGCAGCCAGAAGGCGCGGTCGCCGCCGATGAGGGCAAAGCTCTTGGGGCCGATCACCTCTGCGGGGCCTTCCACATGGACGGTCACGGCGTTGCTCGCAAAGGGCAGGCGGTTGCCATTCTGATCAACGGCCGTCAGCGCAACGCGGGTCACATCATAGGTATCCGCCTCCACAAGCTCCGGATTATCTACGCGGACGTCGAGCTTTGTCTCAGCCACCGCCGTTTTGACGGCTGTTTTAACAAGCTGCCCGTCCTTATAGCCCTCAAAGCGGTAAGAAACTTGCTCGTCGCCCCAACCGCCGATGTATTTTTCAACAAGGGAGACCATATCGCCAATCTTCATGCCGCTCGTGACGATGCCAAGGCCCGCCATCAGGAAATATTTCTTCGGCATCGAGAACGCGTATTTTGAGCCGGCCACCAGCGCGGGCTTGAGGAATTTAGCCGCGGTCTCGTTGAGATGCTCCTTTTCGGTGAGCGCGTCGCCGATGAAATCATCCGTGAAAACCGGCGGATGCGGCAGGTGTGGGAAAGCCTTTTTTGTTCGGGTAAGCCGTGCTCACATATACGCCGTTTTTATAGAGCTTGATATAGTCGCAGTTGGTAAAGGCGTAAACCTGCCCAAGCTGGCTGCCCGGATGCTCGCCGATATCCATGGAGGAGGAAATTTCCATCACTGGCGTATCGTCCTGCTGGGAGGCATAGAGCGCGGCGGCAAGCTTCGGCACGCGGAACATATCCGTCACGCCGTGGTAGCAGATGCGGTCGCCGCTGCCAAAATCCTTGTGCGTGTTGTAATCCGCCATGCACCAACCGATCGCGCCGCTGGTGCGGCTGCTGCCGTAGGCCGCGTTCAACACGCGGGCGTGGCGCAGCGCATGCTCCACACGGATCTCCTCGCGGTCAAAGCTCTTGGTTGGATACATGTGCCCGTTATGTTCCGTGACGAGATAAGGCGCATTTGGCCCTGCCACAAGCAGGGGCAGGTTCAGCGCGATCTTGCCGCCGGAATGGATAAAGTCGTTGTAGGTATACACATCCTCCAGCAGATGGCTCTGCGGGAAGTTGCGCACACCGCCCGTCTGACGAGTATCGTCCAGTGAATGGGCGATGGCATTTGTCTTTTCATACAGCTCGTCGCAGTCCGGCCCTTCGTTGACGCGCACGCCCCAGAGGATCACACAGGGGTGGTTACGGTCGCGTTTGACCATGTCCGCCACGTTTTTCAGGCAGTTCTCGCGCCATTCGCCCTCTCCGGTGAATTGCCAGCTCGGCATCTCGGTAAACACGAGCAGGCCGATTTCATCGCAGCGATCGAGGAAGTGCGTGGAATCCGGGTAGTGCGACGTGCGCGCAAGGTTGCAGCCGAGCTCAAATTTTAAGAGGTCGGCATCCGCCCGTTGCGCGGAGGCCGGCATCGCATAGCCAACATACGGATACGCCTGATGGCGGTTGAGGCCGCGAATTTTGAGCTTTTTGCCGTTGAGATAAAAACCATCCTTACGGAATTCGCACTCCCGGAAGCCGAAGCGGTAGGATTTTTTCATCCGCGCCGTCATTATAGACGACCTTCAGTGTATAAAGCTTTGGGTGTTCGGTGGACCAGAGCGTCACGCCGGAAACGCGCCATTTGAGATTGAGCACCTTTGCCTCAAACGGGCAGGCCCGGGAAGCGATCAGCTTTTCGCCGTCATATAATGCAAGCTTTAAATCGCCCTGCGTTTTTTCTGAAAACGTTACGTCGATATCGAGCAGCTTCTTTTTGCCAAGCAGCAGATCCTTTGTGCGGATGAAGGTATCCGCGATATACACCTCGTTAACGCATTCAAGCCAGACCTCGCGGTAAATGCCGCCGTAGCAGAGATAATCGACGACCCTGCCGAAGGGCGGGATTTCCTCCCGCTCCGTGGAATCCACCTCCACGGCGAGGACGTTGCCGCGCGTTTTGACCGTTTCTGTCACGTCAAAGGTGAAAGCCGTGTAGCCACCCTTATGTTCACCAAGGAACGCGCCGTTGAGATACACCTTCGCGGCGTTGGCCACGCCCTCAAAATGCAGCAGGAAACGGTTGCCCTTTCGCTTCATCTCCCGGGGCAGGGAAAACTCCTTGCGGTAGCCGCTGACGAACTGATAATCCCGCTCGTCAAAATAGTTGAGGGGAAGCTCCTTGCAGGTGTGTGGGATGTCAACGCATTCTAATGCGCTCGCATCAAAATCCGGCATAACCATCGCCGGGTCGAAGGCTGGCGTATAACGCCAGCCGAAATTCAGGGGAAGGTTGGTTCTCATGATCTGATCCATTCCTTTCAAACATTCTTTTCTTCTCTCTGTGTGCCGAATGAAGCCTTATGCAGAACGATCGACGTTGTTTCCTCCGCGCCGCCGATGATCTCTTCTTCTCGCGCCGTTTCATGCAGATAATAAACGCGGGAGTCCGTATCCGTCAGCACACGTGTTTTTCCATTATATCCGCTCAGAACGAACATCTGACAGGGCACAAGGCCTGCATAAAGCAGCGCCGCGCCCGGAAGGGTGTATTCCTCCTTCTCGGAGTGCAGGCGGATATGATCCGTCAGCAAATTATAAACCTTGCCATCCTCCATGTCAAACTTCCTTGGCAGCGGCGTGTTGATAATTTCACCGAAGGTGCGCAGGTTCAAAAGCTGCTGCCGAGCTGTAAAGCGATACACCTTTTTCAGGATCAAGCCCTGTGAAAGCGAGCCGGTCCGGCCCGCTGTTTGGCGTGAGCCTGTCAATAAAGCAGCCGAGCATGGACTCCGCCCTGTCCGGCGACACCACCTGCCACGCGCAGGTATTCTCTTTGAACGGATTGCTGATGCGGTAAAATTCTCCGAACTGTAAAAAGCCTGCGATGCTCCTTATAAAAAGCGATCTGTTTTTAACCGCCGCCCGGTCAAAAGAAGAAAGGTTCGTCACATCCATTTCATAACCCATCAGCCCGAAGCTCGCCACATTGAATCGCTCTTCAATGGAGGAAACGCGCAGGGAAGCAAAGCTGGGCGATGCGCTGACGTGCATCGTCATGACAGATTGCGGATATCCATAGGAAGTGCCGGTCTGAATCCGGATTCTGTCAAGCGGGTCGGTGTTATCACTCGTCCAGCACTGGGGCATGTAGCAGAACATACCGAGGTCGAAGCGGTTGCCCCCGCTGGAGCAGGATTCAAAGAGAACGTGCGGAAAGCGGTCGCAAAGCGCCTGCAAAATATTGTAAAGGCCGAGATAATAGCGGTGGAAGTATTCGCCCTGGCGGGTTCCGAGCGTGCGGCCGAACACATCGGAGAACTGGCGGTTCATATCCCATTTGATGTATTCAATATTGCCGAGCTTAATGACATCTGTGATCGTGTCGATGAGATACTGCTGCACGTCCGGGTTCGTCAAATCCAGCACAAGCTGGTTGCGCCCCTCGGTGGGCTCATAGTCGTTTGTCGTCATCGCCCAGTCCGGGTGCGCGCGGTAGAGGTCGCTGTCGGGGTTGACCATCTCCGGCTCCACCCACAGGCCGAATTTGAGGCCCATCTCATTGATTTTCCTCGCAAGGCCGTCAATGCCGGAGGGGAGCTTCTTTTTATTGACCCACCAATCACCAAGGGAGGATTGGTCGCTGTTGCGCTTGCCGAACCAGCCGTCGTCCAAAACGAAGAGCTCCGCGCCCAGACGAGCGCCCTCCTTTGCAATGGCGAGGATTTTCTTCTCTGTAAACTGGAAATAGGTCGCCTCCCAATTGTTAACAACGATCGGGCGCTCCTTGTGCTTCCATTCGCCGCGCACGATATGCTCCTTAACAAAGGCGTGCATATTGCGGCTCATGCCATTTAAACCCTCATGGCTGTAGGTGAGCACCGATTCCGGCGCGTCGAAGGATTGGCCCGGTGCAAGCGCCCATTCGAATTCGAACGGGTTGATGCCGTTCTGCACGCGCACCATCCCATGCGGCGCCACCTCCACGCGGCCGATATGGTTGCCGGAATAGACGAGGTTAATCCCCCAGCACTCCCCCGCCTGCTCGTTGCAATCGCCCTTTCGGATTGCAAAGAACGGATTGTGACGGTTGGAGCTCGTGCCGCAGATGGAGCCAATGGAGCACTCTCCGGCCGTGAGCTTGCGCTCGTGCTGATAGCGCTCGCGGATCCACGCGCCGTCGAAGGAGAGCATGGTGTAATCCCCAGCGGGCAGATCGATCTGCATGCTCATTAGGGGAGTGGATTTTAATTGTTTTTTCGCCGTTATTGATCAGCCGCGCGCTGCGGGTGATCACATTGCAATTCTCAAACACCGTGTAAAACAGATGGAGCTGCGCACAGAGCGCTTTATCCTCCATGATCACCGTCAGCGTCTGGCTCGCTCCGTAGCTGGAGGGGGGCCTGCAAGCTCCGGCTTGGTGTCCGTCACCTTTGCGTCGAGAAATTTAAAATCACAGTTAAAATTTCCGTTTTCCGCCTGCACCTGCATAGCGGGCAGTCGGTAATCGCCCTTGCCGAATTCAGAATAGTCGAGCCGGATATGGTCGAGCGACAGATGATCCTTTTTATCATAAACCGTGGTATTGCTGTAGCCCGCGGCGTGCTTATCATAGAGGAAGGTATATTCCTCACACGCTGGTATCTTCCTGCCATAATAGAGCTGCTCGAGCTTGCCGCAGGGCAGCGCGCGGAACAGATAGCTTGTTTTTTCAGTGGATAAATGGAATGTTTTCTGGCTGGTTATTTGGATCATAGAAGGTTACCGTTCCTTTCCATAGCCGCCTGAAGGGCCTTCAGGCCTTGATGCTCTCCCCTTCCGGGCAGATTCGTATTTATTATAAAAAACAAAACCCTGCTCCGCAAGCTATTTTTGTAAATTATTTCTGCACCATATGCCGCACGCATGAATGCAGTAGAGTAAGTCTCGCTCACAGGCCGCCCGGCAGCATACTACATGCCCACTTCACTGCGTATGATGCGTGAAGCAGAATGAGATTTCCATCTGTTTGAACAAAAATTTTCCATATCTCCCCAGAAGTTTTATATAAAATAGAATTCTTTAGAAAAGCAATCAAAAAGCTTCGATATCCTGCGAAAGGTCCCACGAAACATTTTCAAAATGCGGTCAATGTATTATAGTGAAATTGTTCACAATAAGAGAGTGAGCAACACCTTGTTTTATGAATAAGGTGATAAAAATGACTGGAGGTAAAAACAAATGAAAAAGGCAAAGAAGTTGCTCTCCGTTTTCTTGGCCGCCCTGATGGTGATGACGACCCTCGGCGGCGTAATGACGGCGAGCGCAATGTCAAACGCTGAAGCTGCAACGGCGGCTGAAGCGTTCAATGCGACACGGCCCGACCATTCCGCAGTGTATGAAAATATGAGCGCAAAAGCCGCAAAGCAAACAAAAGACACGCTCAACAGCCTGCTCTCCGCAATTCTGAAGGCATCCGACGTCAAATCCACCCTTTACAGCGATCAGACCATATCTTCACTGATGATCCTGCTCAATGGCAAGGTTTCCTTCCTGAGCGATCTGAAGCCCAGCACTTTTGCCGGCAAGGTAGCGGCTGCCGGCTACACCGAAGCCGCAGCATACATCAAAACATTGTCCAGTTGGGACGACGCGAACGCCGCAGATATCAAGTGGGGCATCACCCCCGGCAATGCCGATGAGTTTCTTGAGGTTTCCGGCACTGCTCTGATGGGTATCGGCCAAATTCTGGCGCTTGCGGTTGGCTTCCTGCAACTTTACGACAATTTGGTTCCGGTAATGGAAGCTTTCCATACGGTCAAAATGCCTACTTCAAATGAGTTTATGGAGGAATCCAACGCATATGCGGATCAAAGCACCGGCCTCACGGTGGCTTTCATGAAGCGCCTGCTCCCATCCATTGACGCTTTGCTCGCCAATCCGATCAATGTTCTGTGCGACGCTTTGCCGGATCTGGTGGCCGGTTATAACGGCCTAGTTACCGCAATCAATTCCAACCCATTGGCAGCAATGTTCGGCTTGGCTCTGCCTGATTTTAACGGGCTGGTTTCCTCCATCGGCACAGGCATCGGCCTGACTTTCCCGTCGATTGATACCGACTATCTCACCACGATGGGCGAAGCTTATGCTGCTGAGAGCGGCATAGCAGGCGGCTACCGCATGGCGATCAAGGGCGACCAGCCCATGGTCTTCGCGGCTCTTATGAACTATGTGGGTAAGACCCTGAAAATCCCGGCCAATCAGGTTGCCTTCTCCAAGCTCATCGGCGATCAGATCGGCATGGGCTATGGCGATGAGATCGGCGCGATCGTCGTTGCCGCGCAGGGCGGTGACGCGCTTTCAATTGCGGACGCATCCGTCGCTCTCTGCGAATCCATCGCAGAGAATCTCGGCATCAAGTCCAACAACGAAGGCATCGGCGGTTTCTTTGCAAAGGTGATGGCGTTCTTCAACCGCATCGCCCGCGCGATCGTCGATCTCTTCAAAGGCTTCGGCAGCAAGGCTGTAGCATAACGCGAGCTATCCGAAAAAACGATCTAGAAACTCGCTTTTCTCTGTATGTTCGAAATCTTCTAATCCCTTTCGGGAAATCATTATTAGAAAATCCGCCGTGCCACTTCACGGCGGATTTTCCCTGTTCCTCCAGGCGAACCAACCTTCTAGACGGGTTCACTAGGATCAACCCCGATATTCCGTTCCCCTCCGCTGCTGAATTTCGTGGGAAATCTGCTTGACCAAAGCGGGCTTGAGCTTGAATTTTTTGAAATAGATCGCCAGAGCCACCAGAAGAATCAGCGGCGGCAGGATATACATCATAAACTCAATGCAGTTCACCGCCTGCGGTGTGGCCACGGAATCTTCCTTTCCCTCAAAGCCAACGGCAGCAAATCCAAGCATCGTAATGAGGGAGCTTAGCCCCGCCGCAACCTTACTCAGAAAGGTCAGCATCGAAAAAATCACGCCCTCGTTGCGCTCTCCCGTGCGCCATTCGCCGTAATCCACCGCGTCCGCGAGCATCACGTTCTGCATCACGCCCATGGAGCCAAAGCCTGCGGACATCACAAACGCCGCGGCCGCAAACGGCAGGAACTGCCCATGCAAAAACAGGGTAGAAAGGAACATCAACAAATAGCCGATACAAGGCAGCACAAGCGAAGCAATATTCACACGGTTGCGGCCAAACCATTTGGAGAAAAGCGGATATCCCAACAGCCCGATCGCCTGCGAGGCTCCAAGCAGGATGGTAAAGAAGGTATATTGATCTTTGCTGCCGATCACAAAGACAAAATAGAACACATTGACCGCGTTGGTTAAATTAATCGCAAGGTTGAATAGGATCATAATCACCACAATGACGAGCGCTTGATCGTTATGGAAGAGGATTTTTGCGCTGCGGATCAGAGAGAATCTTTCCTCCTTCTGCTGCGGGGGGCGGCGCGATTCTCTCTCGCACCGTGCCAGCGCAGATCAAAACGGTCAGGATATAGATCCCAGATGTGAGCAGCGCATACTTCATAAACCCGCCGTTCGCAACTCCGCCGAGCTTGTCTGTGATTTGCAGCGTAAACGCGCCCACAATGCCCGCCGCGCCGCCAAAGATACGCGGCAGCATAGAAACCTGATCACGATCATGGGAATCGAGCGTCAGCGCGGGGATCATTGCCCAGTAGCTAACGTCAATCATCGTATAGGTCATATCCCACAGGACAAAGCAAACCGTCGCATACACATACAGGCCGACGCCTCGAAAGCCGGGGTTGGTGAAAAGCAAAACCGTCACCGCCGCATTGGTCACGGCTCCAATCACCATCCACGGGCGGAATTTTCCCCATTTTGTACGCGTGCTATCGATAATCGCGCCCATGAGCAGGTCGTTAACGCCATCCCAAAGGCGCGCGACAAAAAGCATGACGCCCAAAAATGCCGGCGATAGCCCCAAACCTGATAAAAACCAATAAGAGATAAATCCACTTGCCAGGCCGTAGCTCATGCTTTTGCCGATCGTACCGACGCCGTATCCGATTTTGCTGCGCCATGTTAACCTGTTTTCCATCCGAATTCTCCTCCTTCAAATCACAAACCGCATATTTTATTCTTTATTTTATCAAAAAATTTATGAAAAAGATATATCTTTCAAGATTAAATTTTCATTCATTTGCGTGCTCCTTCCCGCTTTTACAGTTTCATTTCGTATAAATCTCATTGTTTTATTGGATTTTCCAAGCCAAAACGTAGAGCAGGGCGGCGTCGCCGGCCTCTTCGCAAGGGTCGCCGCCTTCTTCTTCAAGATCGGCAAGTGGATTACAAGCCTCTTCGGCGATAAGGCCACATAACGTTACGCTTCCTATCCAATTAACTTTCAATGAAAAAACGGCGCAAAATGTGCAGTCACGTTTTGCGCCGTTTTTGTTTTTTCTGCCCAAGCACTCTGCAAGGCTGGGCGTTACTGGAGTGATTTCACAGATTCATATCTGGCAAATTTCGTACGAAGTTCGTCTGCGCTAGAGATCCTCACCTATTATCCCCGCTCCAGAATCCGTTTGAGATACCGACCCGTATAGGAAGCCTCCACCTCGCCACCTCTTCCGGCGTGCCTTCTGCCACGATCATGCCGCCCTTGTCGCCGCCCTCCGGGCCAAGGTCAATGATATGGTCGGCGGTTTTGATCACGTCGAGGTTATGCTCGATGACCAGCACCGAATTACCATTTTCCACCAATGTATGCAGCACTTCGATTAGGCGGTGCACGTCCGCCGTGTGCAGGCCCGTCGTCGGCTCATCCAAAATATAAATCGTGCGCCCCGTGGCGCGGCGGGAAAGCTCGGTCGAAAGCTTGACGCGCTGTGCCTCGCCGCCGGAAAGCGTGGTCGCAGGCTGGCCAATTTTGATATAGCCCAACCCCACGTCATAGAGTGTTTGAAGCTTACGCTGGATTTTCGGCACGGCGGAAAAAAATTCCAGCCCCTCCTCCACGGTCATCTCCAACACATCGTAAATATTTTTACCCTTATATTTCACTTCCAGCGTCTCACGGTTATATCGTGCGCCTTTGCAGACCTCGCAGGGCACGTAGATATCCGCCAAAAAATGCATTTCAATTTTTACTATGCCGTCGCCCTGGCAGGCCTCGCAGCGTCCGCCCTTCACGTTGAAGGAGAAGCGGTTCGATTTGAAGCCGCGCATCTTCGATTCCTGCGTGGAGGCAAACAGCTCGCGGATATCCGTAAACACACCGGTATACGTTGCAGGGTTGGAGCGCGGCGTGCGTCCGATGGGCGACTGGTCGATATCAATCACTTTATCGAGATGCTGGATGCCCACCATATCCTGATGCGCACCGATGGTGCGCTTCGCGCCGTTTAATTCATTCGCCAGCCGTTTATAAAGGATTTCATTGACCAGAGACGATTTGCCGGAGCCGGACACACCCGTTACGCACACAAACTCGCCTAGCGGGATCGTCACGTCAATGCCCTTGAGGTTGTTTTCTTTTGCGCCGACCACCTTGAGGAACTTGCCGTTACCCTGGCGCCGTTTCTCCGGGATCGGGATAAACCGCGCGCCGCTGAGATACTGCCCGGTTAGCGACCGTTTGCAGGCCTTGATCTCATCGACCGTACCCGCACAGACGATCTCTCCGCCGTGGATACCCGCGCCGGGGCCAACATCTACAATATAATCCGCAGCATACATCGTATCCTCATCGTGCTCCACCACAATCAAAGTATTGCCCAGGTCGCGCAGGTGCTTGAGCGTTTCCAGCAGCCGGTCGTTATCCCGCTGGTGCAGGCCAATGCTCGGCTCGTCCAGAATATATAAAACGCCCATCAGCGAGGAGCCGATCTGCGTCGCGAGCCGGATGCGCTGGCTTTCGCCGCCCGAAAGCGTGCCGGCGGGCCGTGAAAGCATCAGGTAATCAAGACCGACGCTTGAGAGAAATTGCAGCCTGCTGCGAATCTCCTTGAGAATCTGTTTCGCAATCATCTGCTCGCGCGTGGTGAGCCGCAATGCATTGACGAATTCTAACGCGTCGGTGATGGATTTATGGCTGAACTGATCAATATTGATACCGCCCACCGTGACAGAAAGCGACTCCGGCCGCAGCCGAGCGCCGCCACAATCCGGACAGGGCTTCGCGCTCATCACCTGCTCAATTTCCGCCCGCGACCATTCGCTGCTTGTCTCCTGGTAACGGCGCTCCAGATTAGGAATCACGCCTTCAAAATCCGTGGTATAAGTGCCGCTACCATATTCGCTGCGGCGATGCATTTTGATCTTTTTGCCTTTCGTGCCGTAGAGCACTGCATCGAGCGCTTCTTTGGAAAGCTTGTTGACCGGCTCGTCCAGCGAAAAGTGATAGTGCTCCGCCAGCGCTTCAAAAATACATCTGCGCAATCGTGCCGCCTTCCGCTGCCGTCCATCCACTGGCCTTGATTGCCCCCTGCCGAATGGACAATCGCGGGTTCGGAATGACTAACTTCGGATCAACTTTCATAAAAATGCCGAGGCCGGAGCAGGTCTGACACGCACCGAAAGGATTGTTGAAGGAGAACATGCGCGGAGTCAGCTCTTCAATACTCACGCCGTGCTCCGGACATGCGTAATTCTGCGAGAAGAGCAGTTCCTCTCCCCCACCACGTCGATAAGCAGAATGCCTCCGGAGAGGGCGCAGGCCGTCTCAACGGAATCCGCCAACCGAGCGCGAATTTCCTCATCAATCACCAGGCGGTCAATCACCACCTCAATGTTATGCTTTTTATTTTTATCAAGCTTGATCGTTTCAGAGAGGTCATAAATGCTGCCGTCTACACGCACGCGCACATAGCCGGATTTGCGTGCCGCATCCAGCTCCTTACTATGCTCGCCCTTGCGCCCGCGAATCACCGGCGCGAGCACCTGGATTTTCGCGCCCTCATCAAGCGCCATAATGCGGTCCACGATTTGATCCACTGTTTGCTGCTTAATCTCCTTGCCGCAGACCGGGCAGTGCGGAATGCCAACGCGGGCATACAGCAGGCGCAAATAGTCATGAATTTCCGTGACCGTGCCCACCGTAGAGCGTGGATTTTTAGAGGTGGTTTTCTGATCGATCGAAATCGCCGGAGAAAGCCCGTCGATCGAATCCACATCCGGCTTCTCCATTTGGCCTAAGAACTGGCGCGCATAGGAGGATAAGCTCTCCACATAGCGCCGCTGGCCCTCCGCATAGATCGTATCGAAGGCCAGCGATGATTTTCCGGAGCCGGAAAGTCCCGTAAAAACAACAAGCTTATCGCGCGGGATTTCAATATCAATATTTTTTAAGTTGTGCTCACGGGCACCTTTTACCAACAAATTTTTCTGTGCCATACACAGACCTCCCTAAGCGCAGCGGCTCTAAACATTTGTTCCCTCGATATCATACCAGATTTGTGAAAAAAGTCAAGGAGCGTCGCATGCAAATTGTTGGAAGCCGGCCTGCGCAGACATGCTGTTTCTTTCTGGTTTGTCTTTTCAGTTTTCTGAAAATGATGTTTTATTCTAGCGTAATTATATTGACATCATCCTGTCAACATTTCAGAAAATCGTGTGTTGTAAGTCCTCCAGTCGAAAAAATCACGCTTCAGCCACCATTATTTACGGCTGAAGCGTGAAAAAGCAATTTGGTTCTCTCGGTTCTATGCATCATGCCGGGCAAACAACGCCGAACAATCGCTCCGCATTCTCTCTCGTCATCCGCAAAACCTGCTCCGGCGTCATCCCGCGCACCTGGGCGATTTTCTCCGCCGTGTAAGGAATGAGCGCCGAGGAATTGCGCTTGCCGCGAAACGGTGCGGGCGTCATATAGGGGGCGTCCGTTTCGATGAGCAGCCTGTCCTCCGGCAGCCAGGCCGCCACCTCGATTGGACGGCGCGCATTTTTGAAGGTCACTGCGCCGCCAAGGCCGATATACATGCCGATGCCCACCAGATCCCTCGCCATCTCCACACTGCCGGAGAAGCAGTGCATCACCCCGCGCGGCTTATATCGCTGCAACAGCTTCCACATATCCTCATGCGCCTCCCGGTCGTGCAAAATTACCGGGATATCACGCTCCACGGCAATTTGGAGCTGCCGCTCGAGCAGTTCCCGCTGCACCTCGCGCGGCGCACCGTCATCATAGTGGTAATCGAGGCCGATTTCTCCGAGTGCCACCGCGCGCGGCTCCTCCAAAAGTGGCAGTAAGCGGTTAAGATCGCCCGGCTTTGCCCGGCCCGCCTCCTGCCCGTGGATGCCAACCGCTGCCCAGAGAAAGGGATACTGTGCGGCGAGCGCAAGCGCTTTTGGGAAGAGAGAATATCGACGCCGCAGTTAATGACTCCGCAAACCCCGGCCCCCGGCAGGGTGGAAAGCACCGCCTCACGGTCGCCGTCAAAGGCGCGATCGTCATAGTGCGCATGAGAGTCAAAGATGATAGGTGAATTTAGTGTCACACGCGGTGTTTGCATCGCGGGCGAATCAAAAATCAGTGAATCCATTCGATGAAACCATCCTTATTCCAAACTGAATAACATTGATAGCGCGTGCGCCAATTCCAGCGCAATGCGGAAGCCTTCGATCTGGCAATCTTTTTTCCCTGTGATTCCCCAGAATCCGAACATCCCGCTCCGCAGCATCCAACAGATCGCCGCCGAAGAGAAAGGCATAGTATTGCAACTCCCGGAAACTACACACCGCCTGAAGCCCCGCGCACTCCATCTCGACAGTCAGGCAGCCCTCCGCCTTTCGCTTGCTCATATTCGCGCGCGTTTCGCGGTATAGCCCATCCGTCGTCCAGGTTTTCCGGTGACAAACGGGATACCCTTCCGCTCGAAAAACGGGCCACCCGCCCGGCATTTGGGAGCGGCAGATAATCCCCAGCGGGCACGTAGTGGTAGGAAAGCCCCTCATCCCGATATGCCTGTGTGGGAACGATGAGCTTTCCGGCGGTGATCTCCGCATGCAGGCAGCCGCAGGAGCCGAACATGATATAGTGAGATGCACCCGTCAGGCAACGCGCCTCCTCCAGGCAGGCGCCCGCCGCGGGAGCGCCGATCATCGACTGATAAAGGGCAAGCTCCTTTTCCTGATATGTCATGATATAAATCGGGATAGACCCCCCGTGCTTTCAAGCGATATGACCTTTTTACAGTCATATTTTTTTGCAACGCATATTCGATCACATGCTGCGAGAAGGTGATGATGCAGATATCGCACAGCTTCTTCCGTTTTCCGTATATCATCTCTGGCCGAATGATCTCCTCCGACCGGTCAAAGGTTTCCGTCAGCATTCGCTCTCCCCTTTCAAATCGTATTCACTGGAAGCTGGTTCGATCCGTTTCTCCAACCAGTTCCGGTAAACCGCCAGCTGCTCCGGCGTGTGGAACCAATGCTCCCCTTGCTTCACCACCTGCAAGCGGCAGTCAAAGCGCTGGACGAACGCGTCCAGCACAGCCCGTTCGCATAAACCGTCGTTTTCGCCATATAGAATTTCCGTCTGCGGTTCCCATCGGGTCACAGGATGTGCTTTGATGAAGCAGTAATCGTCCCAATATAGCGTTTGTCCGGCTGCCGTCACAAGCTCCCCTCCGCAGCCAGCCGCTGCTGGCTGAGATTGGACCAGCGAAGCATATTTTCAATCAGCCGCCTCATATCTACAACCGGGGACAAAAACAGGCACTGGCGAATGGTTTCGTCCGGATATGCCAGCAGGCTGAAATACGCCCCCATACTACAGGCAAAGAGGCTGATTTCTCGCCATCGGGATTTTGCATATTCCATCACAAGCCCCAAGTCTGCTTTCGCCGCTGACGCTTTGCAGGGCGGGTTTCCCTTTGGCCGGTCTCCATGCTCCGGCAGATCGAGGCTGAGCACCTGCAAGCCCTTCGGTATTGCCAGCCTCAGCCAGAAGCCGAATCACGGTATCCGTCTTATGCGAAAGATTGCCATGCACCGCGATTAATACGTGGTGAGACAACTCTCCCCACACCACGGCGGGAATTCCCCGGATGAAAAGCGTCTCCATCTCCATTTCATCACTCCCAATAAACAGAATCAAACGAGCGGCGCAATGCATTTCTGCCCTGCGCCGCCCGAAATTTTACCGGATTTTTGCCCCTGCTGGCATGTTATCAACAAAGAGCACCTTCACATCATCCTTTGCGCAGTCCGCGGCAAGGATCATGCCCTGGCTCTCCACGCCGCAGAGCACCGCAGGCTTCAGGTTTGCCACCAGCACCACCTTATGCCCGATCAAATCCTCCGGCTTGTACCACTGCGCAATGCCGGATGCTACCGTGCGCGGCGTTCCGCTGCCGTCATCCAGCGTGAGCTTTAACAGCTTCTTTGCGCGCTTGACCGGCTCGCAATCCTTCACTTCCGCCACGCGCAGCTCGACCTTTGCAAACTCATCGATTGAAATCTGGGCGACGCCCTCCGCCTTCTGCTGTGCTTGTTCCTTCGCCTCGCGGGCAGCCTTCTGCTGCGCCTCCAGCTCCGCGAGCTCCTTGGCGATATCAATGCGTGGGAAGATGATCTCGCCCTTCTGCACCGAAAAGCCAGCCGGCAGCAGGCCCCACTCGCCCGCCTGCTCCCAGGAGAGCACAGCCGCAGGTGCGCCGAGCTGCGCCTGAATCTTCGGCGCGGTGTGCGGCAGGAAGGGGGAGACGAGGATGGAAATAATCCGGATCGCCTCACAGAGGTTGTACATCACAGCCGCCAGACGGGCGCGGTTCGCCTCATCCTTCGCGAGCACCCACGGGGCCGTCTCATCGATATATTTATTCGTCCGGGAAATGAGCGCCCACAGCTCCGTAAGCGCCTGGGAGAACTGCATCTCATCCGCGTAGGCCTCCACCTTCGCCTTTGTAGCAGTTGCAAGCGCGATCAGGTCTTCGTCGAATTCCCCAGCCGTGCGTTCCGTAGGGATCGTGCCGCCGAAATATTTGTTAACCATCGCCACCGTGCGGGAGACGAGGTTGCCGAGATCGTTGGCAAGGTCGGAATTGATGCGCGTGATGAGCGCTTCATTGGAGAAGGTGCCGTCCGAGCCGAACGGGATATCGCGCAGGAGGAAGTAGCGGATTGCATCCACCCCGTAGCGCTCGCAGAGCACCACCGGATCGACGACGTTGCCCTTCGACTTGCTCATCTTGCCGCCCTCCAGGATCAGCCAGCCGTGGCCGAGCACCTTCTTGGGGAGGGGCAGGTTCAGCGCCATGAGCATGGCGGGCCAGATGATGGTATGGAATCGCACGATCTCCTTGCCGACGAGATGGATATCCGCAGGCCAGTATTTCTGATAGAGGCTATCATCCTCCGAGCCGTAGCCAAGCGCGGTGATATAGTTGGAGAGCGCATCCACCCAGACGTAGACGATATGCTTCGGGTCGAATGTGACCGGCACGCCCCAGGTAAACGACGTGCGGGACACGCACAGGTCTTCAGACCGGGCTTGATAAAGTTATTGAGCATCTCATTGCGGCGGGAGGCGGGCTCCAGAAACTCCGGATGCTCCTCAAAAAGCTTGATCAATTGATCCTGATATTTGGAAAGGCGAAAGAAATACGTCCTCCTCGGACGTGCGCCTGACCTCGCGCCCACAGTCCGGGCACTTGCCGTCGACGAGCTGCGTCTCCGTCCAGAAGGATTCGCAGGGCGTGCAGTACCAGCCCTCATAGGAGCCTTTGTAGATATCGCCCTGGTCATAGAGCTGCTTGAAGATTTTCTGAACGGCCTTTTCATGATAATCGTCCGTCGTGCGGATGAATTTATCATAGGAAATATCCATCAGCTTCCAAAGATCTTTGATCCCGGATACAACGTGGTCGACATACTGCTTCGGCGTGATCCCCGCGGCCTTCGCCTTTTCCTCAATCTTCTGGCCGTGCTCGTCCGTGCCGGTGAGGAACATCACGTCGTACCCCTGAATCCGTTTATACCGCGCCATGGTATCCGCCATCACGGAGCAGTAAGCGTGGCCGATGTGCAAATTATCCGACGGATAGTAGATCGGCGTGGTGATATAAAATTTCTTGTTCTCTGTGTTGTCCATTGATGATTCCTCCTGAAAATTGAGGTATGCGCAAAGCCGCACGCATGCTTATTCATTGTTATTATACCATCTATTTCGTGCTTTTCAAGGCGGCAAGAACCACTTCCTTTCTACAATATGCCGCGTCAACCTCCCTCACTTTCATCAGTATACATTCTAAGGGACAGTTTGAGGTGATATTCCAAATCCAAAAGCAGATATTGACATAAAATTTTTATTCCATTATCCTTTGAAATAGAGTTGCCGGCTGCTCTTTATTGTAACAGATGAAGGAGCGAAATAATCATGTATCATGCACATTTGAAAGGGACACACTACGAAATCGGGTTTCATTGGGGGTCCTTTTTGGAAAAGCACGGCCACTTTATTTTAAACAACCTTCCTTTTCCAATAAAGAAAGAGCGAAAGGCGTTCGCTTTGGCTTGTGTTCCCGTTTATCAAAAAATACTTTCCAGAAATATTAGAAGAAATCCAGGGCTTGGCGGATGGGCAGCATTGTGAGGCTGAAATGCTCCAAGCTGTTTTATTCAGCATGTATGCCATGCCGCCCGCCTGCCATTGCTCATGTTTTGCAGTGGCAGATCATGAAACGATTCTGTTCGGAAGAAACAGCGATTTTTTAACTGAACTAGAAAAATATAATTTAAATGTCATTTATCATATTGACGCTGATTCCTATGGATTTACAGGAAATACGACAGCATTTCTCGAACTGGAGGACGGCATAAACGAACAAGGGCTTGCTGTCGGCCTAACCGCGGTTTATCCTCACGCCATTCAGCCAGGGCTCAATGCAGGGATGCTGTTACGGTTCATCTTGGAAAAATGCAAATCAACCAACGAGGCGATTCACTACATTCAAGAAATTCCTATCGCCCGGCCCAAACGCTAACGATAGCAGATCGCATAGGAGAGATTGCCGTTGTAGAGTGTAATGCAGAGAAAATAGAAATCATCCGGCCATCTGAAGGGCGCCCCTATGTCTACGCCACCAATGTCTTTCATTCGGAAGCGATGGCTTCGTTTACAAACCCAGAAATTGATAACTGGCAGGCAGAGACAAGATATCAAACGCTCAAAAATGCACTGGAGCGTAAGAGAGGGCAAATCGGAATCCAATCGGCACAGGAGCTTTTAGCGGGAAAGGACGGGTTTTTATGTCAATACGACAGAAGCACAGGGAAAGATACGGTGTGGTCTGTCATATACGACTTAAAAAACGTAGCGATTTATCGTGCAGAAGGGAATCCGTGCCGGTGTAATTTCAAAAAAGATGCCAGGTTTCGTTTCGGTATCGAACCACCCTTTCAGAAACACTGAATCCAGCTGATTGGCCTGTAGGGAGTTCGTCCTTTTCGGACGGGCTCCCCGTTCCCCTCCGGCAAATTGGTTTGATAGCTCCGCTTAAAACGATTTTGATATCAATTAAAAGCAAAACGCGCCATAAAATGCAAAAGTGCAAATTTACGGCGCGTGTTCTCCTTATTTATAATACCCAGCTAGCCAGCCGATCCATCAAAGCGATATCTCGGATATCCAACCGGGTGCGTGGCCGATTTAGCCCCTATTTTTGGATCAGCTTTTGCTTACGGAGATAGACCAGCAGCGGCTTGCATACCGCCATGCCGACGACCACAGCCATCGCGATCTCCAAAAGGCAATTGAGCGACATCATCGTGGCAAATACTTCCTTGAGCGGAAGAGAATCGAAGAGAAACCACATCAGGCCGAGCACCATCGCGCTGTGGCACAGCGTGGCAATTCCAGCGCTCAGGCCGATCGAAGCTGTTTCGTTTTTTTAATGAGCTTCTTCAGGCCGATAAACAGCCATGCGGCGATCACACCGAGCAGGATGCGCGGCACGACGCACAGAATCAGCGACTGCACCGGCGTTCCACTGATAAAGGGGAAAAGATAATATCCGCCGGGCTCGCAGCGGCAAAGGTTGCCTTGAGCATTGACATCACGCCAAAGGAAGCACCCAGAATCCCGCCGAACAACGGCCCCATCGTCACCGCGCCGATAATCACGGGGATATGCATGATCGTGATGGAGATCGGCGGAATCATGATAAAGCCCAACGGGGTGAAGGTTAGGATCGCCTGGATGGCAATCAGCATGGCGAGCTGCGCGAGGCGCATCGTCCTCGCAAGGGTATTCTTTTTCAATTTATATTCCTCCTTGCTGCTGCTCTCCCCAAGGAAGATGCAGCGCAAAATTTGGCAAAAAAATATTGAAAAGCAATTTTTAAACCAGTGTTGCGGAAAAATAAGCTAAAATATGATTTTTTCCATTGGAATCAATTCGTAAAAGTATTTTAACCTTACAATCAATTCCTGTCAAGTGGCAATTTCAGCAATCAACGCTGCATGCCGCGGCCGCCTTTCGACGTGTTTTTATCATAAATCAGCTTAAGCCCTTCCAAAAGCAGATTTTCTCTGTAAAGGACTTTCCGCTTACAGTTGGAAACGATTTCCTTTGCAAGGCCCCCAGTCGCTACGACCGTTTTCACCGACCTGCCGAGCTCTTCCTCAATACGATCGCACAGGCCGTCAAGCATGGCGGCGGTGCCGAACACCGTGCCGGACTGCATGCAGTCCGGTGAGTTCGTGCCGATCACATGATGCGGCGCCTCAATACTAATGTGCGGAAGCTGCGAAGTGCGGGTTGCAAGCGCATCCAGTGAAATGCCAACGCCCGCAGAAATCGTGCAGCCAAGATAGGTGCCTTGCTCATCAAGGACGCTGATTTTTGTTGCCGTGCCCAAATCCATCACAAGGCAAGGCAGCTCGTAAGTGTGGATGGCGGCCACCGCACCCACCACCAGATCCGCGCCAAGGATACCGGGCGTATCCGTGCGGATATTGAGCCCGGTTTTCAGGCCCGGCCCAACGAGAAGCGGCACATGGCCCGTGACCATCTGCGTGGCCTTGCGCACGGCGGCAGTCAGCTCCGGCACAACGGAGCTAATGATCGCGCCTTCAAAATCTTTCGGCACCACATCATAAAGCGCAAAAATGGATTTCAGCTCCACCGCGTATTGATCGCCCGTGCGGGAACGGTCTGTCGCAAGGCGGGCAACGAATAGGAGATCATTCTCCCGATATACCCCCATCGTGATATTGCTGTTGCCGATGTCGACTGTTAAAATCATCTGATTCTCATCCTCTCCATTGGGGCCATTTGGGCGGGGAAGCCGCCTGCCGCCCCATCCAGAAAACCTTCTCCATTTCAATCCACGCTCCCCGTGTGGGGAGCGACTTTGATTTCGCCCCGAACAACATCCGCCCGGATCTGCCTTTTTATTTAGTATACACGATTTCCGACCGGAAAGCAAACGGCATCCGTTCCGAAAAAAGCGCTCTGCCCGCCGCCTTTTTTCGACAGAACGTGGCAGCCCGGCCCCGCAGTGCGCCGTCATAGCGGATGAGGCAAAGTGGGGCCGATGCCGCCGTTACCGCCAGGCGCGGAACAGTTCCGCAATCACCTGCTCGATCGGCGCTTTTTGGATTTCCAAATCCCGGATGCCGTGTAGCGTTGAAAGCTGTGCAAGCAATTCATGCACCTGTATAGAGGATAAATCCAATTCATATTCGCAAACGCCCTTTTCCTCTGATAGAAGGTGCCCAATGGGCAGGTCGGGCGGGCAGACGCTATCCACCGTTAGCCGGAGTCGGGAAGGGCGGCCCGTCAAGGCGCGCAAGCCATCAAAGTCTCCGTCATATGCAATCTTGCCCGCAGAAATCATCAGAATGCGCTCTGCCATCTCCTCCAGATCGTCCATATCATGGCTGGTCACAATGATCGTCACGCCGTTTTCCCGATTGACCGTTTTTAAAAATGCAATCATCTGCCGCTTGGCAACGACGTCCAGCCCCAGCGTTGGCTCATCCAGTAGGATTACCTCCGGGGCGTGCAGGAGCATCATGGCGATATCCGCCCGCATCCGTTGGCCGAGCGATAGTTCCCGCGCAAAGGTCTTTAAAAGATCCTTCAAATCCAAAAGCTCAATTGCCATCTCCAAATTCCGCCGATAGACATTCTCCGGAATCTGCCACACGGCCTTTTTCCACGCGAAGCTCTGCATAACAGGGTGATCCCACCATAGCTCCGTCCGGTTGCCGAACAGCACGCCGAGCCTCTTCATGAGCGAAATCCGGTTTTTTTCAGGCGACAGGCCGAGCACGGAGACTTTCCCATCCGTTGGCAAAAGCATGCCACAGAGTAACTTCATCGTTGTGCTCTTGCCCGCCCCGTTCGGCCCGGCATAGGCGACGAACTCGCCGCGCCGGATTTGGAAGGTCACATTATCAAGCGCATACACGCGCTTTTTCTCAGGCCTTGCGAGCCTTTTTCAGCACGCCGTTCCCGGCATTCTCCCGCTGGGATTGGGTAAACACCTTCACAACAGACCGCACGTCAACGGCGATGTCCGATGGCGAGGTAGCGGTTGATCCCTTTTTTAACATAGTAATGCAATCCTTTCCTGAAAAAGTAAGCCGCGCATGCGGCGAGCGCCACCGCAATGATTGCGGGGTAATAGCCCGGCAGGTCGAGCGGCGGTTTCCCAAGCAGTGCAAGCGATGGAAACCAGCCCAGCAGCCCCGCGGGAAACACCGTCAGCAGAGGCGCTTTCAACGCAAGCGGCATGCCGGAGAGTGGGAATTGCGCCAGGCTGCATTGCGCATCGATTACATAAGTTGAAATTTCCTCCGCTTGGGCAGGCGCGTAAAAGGCCACGCTAGAGGCAAGGGTAAGAGGAGGCAACCAGGATCGCAACCGTAGCGGCCAAATGCCCGGCAAGCGCCAGCGCCCACCACCACGGCGGCCGGATGCCGAGCTTTGCAACGGCAATGCAGAGAAGCGCCGCGCCGGAAACCAGGTTGCTGCTCCCTGAAAACGGGATGAAGCCCTCTGTCATTAGCTGCACCGGCAAGGGGAGCGGTTGCATCAGCATGTGATCCACCTGGCCGCGCCCGATCCGGCGGCTGATATGCCCAACGTTATTGCTGGAGCAAAACACCTGATAAATCCCCGTCATCAGGGAGGTGTATCCGAGCATAAATAGAATTTCATACCGGCTCATTCCGCCGATCCCTCCAAATTTCCATGCCAGCAGAAATATGCCCGCGATCGAGGAGAGATTAGATATCACGTCCGACAGGATTGCAAGGGACGCAAACACTCGGTCCCGCAGTAGCCAGGCAAAATCCATTTTGGCATACAGCACATACAGCGATAAAAATTGTTTGAGGGATATTTTCTGCCTATCCACCAAAGCTCACCATCCTCTCTCGTGATCTGCAAAACCATAAAATAGCCGCGGGCCAGAGCGTCAGGTTCCAGAACACCTGTGCCAACAGAATGCGCTCAGGCCGTGCCGTGCCGACAAACAATGCCAGCGGCGCACCGCCGAGGCTGCCGAAGGGCTGTAGTTCAAACACACGCGCTAACCCAAACGGCAGCAACCGAAAGGGCAGCACAGTGCCGGAGAAAAGCGCCACGATCGCTGTGCGAATCACATGGGCAAGCCAGGAGATGCCGCGCAGCTCAATCGCCACACAGGCAAACAGAAAGTCAATCGCAAACCCGAGTGAGATACAGAGCAGCAGGCTGGGAAAAAACCAAGGGCTTGCCGGCAAAACCGAAATCCCCAAAAACGGCGCGGCGCACAGCAGCGGAAGGGAGAAGAAAAGCAGCATCGGGATCCATCCGCCTACCGTTTCCGCCACGATCCCGCCAAAAATAGGGGTCGGGCGGAGATAGAGCCTGTGTAGCTCCCCTTCATAGCACCAGCTCGATGCAAAGGTTTGCACCACCAATAAATCGGCCAATATCGCATTGAGATAGGTATAGGAAAGCATCTGCTTCAGCGTCATGCCGGTTTCTACGCCGCTCCTTGATAAAACGGACCAAAGGAATAGCAGCGGGATCAAATGCACGAGCCGGACGGCTATATTCGGGAGCAGATAGAAAATGCCGCCGTTCGTCTGGGCGCGCATCGCCATGCGCATCGTTTGGCTGTATTTTAAAATCATATGAAAATCATTCCTTCCCTGGGGCTGTTGCAATATGTAAGATTTTTTCAACAGACCCCCAAAACCACTTGAGGGCCGTACAATATAGCCCTCATTTTGCGTCTCAAGACGCAAAACCATGCTTTTTCTCAGCTTAGTGAACATTTTTTATTCAATATGCAACGCATCCTTAGAACAATCGAATTTGGGCATAAAAATACCCTGTGCAGATCGTTTTGACTGCACAGGGTACCATTCATTCCGTTTGGGCCTGTTTATGAGGCCCAGACGAAATATGGTGAAAGGCATTCAAAACAATCCGGCTTTTCTGCAAAAAGGGCAGACTTCTCCCCTGCTGCGGCAAAAACTGCCGTCAGCATATGGTTCAATTTTGCCAAAAGGGCAGACTGCCCCCTGGGCGCAGCTGTTTTGAATGTGTAGCTGCGGACGATATCGCTGCCCGGAAACAGCTCCTTGCAGCATATATCGTTTCGCACGGCCAAATTCCAAGCTGTCTCTTTCGCCGGACGCATCAACCTTTCACCACCTTTCCACTTGTATTTGCTATTCATTATAATAGAATCCGTTTCATAAAGCAATCTGAATTTTATCAGGTTTTCACCTTTTTTTCCGTATACGCAGCGCTGAGCAAATTGTTACAACAGCAAACAGAAGCATTACATAGGGCAGTTCGAGAAAAACCGTTGCAGCGGCGCACAGAAAAAACAGGATAATTTGGATGGGCTTTTGCCGCCGAACACGGTTTTGAGCGCCTGGAAATCGAGCTTTTCCCACATCGTCACAATTAAGATCACCGCCAGGACGGACAGCGGAATTCGCTCAAACACACCGCCCAGCAGTAAAACGGCGGCTAACATCAAAACGCTGGAAAAAAGTGGAGCAATGCGCGTGGCTTGTTCCTTCTGCTCCTGCGCCGCCCCCCATCGGCATTCCGCCGAAGAGCGGCAGGAGCATATTCCCCACACCCAGCGCAATCGCTTTGACGGATAACTTGCGTTCCTGTGACCATGCACTGCCGCTACAAACCAGAATCGAAAGCGCAATCGCAGCGGTGGAAAGAACCACGCCCCCTACCGGCGCAACTGTAAACCCATTGAACAGCAACCCCCGGAGGAGGACAGCTTGTGGGAAAAGGCTCCCACCTCCAGAACCGGTGACTGCCCCGCGGACGGAACAAGGCAAAGGTGCAACCCCAGCGCGATGACAAGGCTTACAAATTGAGCCGGTATTTTCCGGTGAAGCTTTTTAAATTTACGCGGATAGGTAATCATCAGCACCAGCACGATTGTGCCATAGAGCACTGTCCTCCAATTTGCATGAAAACCAAAGCTGCGGTAGGAGAGCAGCATATCCACTGCGCTGACGCCGGTTGCATTGATGCCGAAATAATTGTTTGTCTGCAAAATCGTCATGACCAACGCCGTGCCAATGGTAAATCCGCCCGCGACCGGCGCGGGGATAAATCGCAGCAGCCTGTCCGCACGCAGCAGCAGCGCGGCAAACACCAGCACACCCGCAAAAAATGAGGCAGTCAGCGCTGCCGGCAGCCCATAACGCCCTGCGCAGGCGGAAAACACCAAAAACACAATGCAGACCGGCCCAGCAAAATAGGGCACGCGGCCTGGGACGAGCGCGGTCACGAGACTCGCCCCCACCGCTGCAATCAGCCCCGCGGGCATGCCAATCCCCGCCAGTGCGCCGAATGCCAGCGCAAAGGGCAGCATAGACATCGCCGCTATCCCGCCGGAAGAAAGGTCTTGCCCCACTTGTTTTCTATCGTAAGGAGCTTGCGTCAATCTCTGTTTCATTGTTCCTCTCACAATCCTGAAGATTTTACATTCATATATGTAGCCTGCCTTCGATTATACCGGACCGCATCGAAGGATGCAAGAAAAAACGTTTTGCATCTTGGAATTCTGTGCTATAATAGGTTCCCGAAAACGCCGGTTCCCGCTCGGCGCGGCCTTGTGTTTCCATTTATTTTTCATATCGGAGTGCAAATTGTAACAATGAGTAAGATGAAAAAAAAAAAGAACCAAACGTATTTTAAAGGCGATCTTCATTCCGATTGCCTGTATCACCATCTTTTTCCTGCTGAACTTTCTGCTAAACGCTGCCGCGGAACCGCGCGACCATGTATCGCCCGATTATGCCAAAACAGATCTTAACTCGCTTTTAGCGAAGGATTCTCTATCCGATTCGGATTATGAGCTCCTTTATCGGCAAACCGGCCTTGGCAGGCCTGCCGTGCAAGATCTGCTCCTGCTGCCGGATGGCAGAGAAAAAATCCAACAATTCCAGGCAGATTTTTTCCGTGCGCCACGGATTGAATGCAAACAAAACTCCCTCACCGCCTTTCAGGAAAGCCTGACGGATGAGGCCGGCGGTCGGATTTATGGCTTTCAGCTTGCGCCTATAAAAGATGGGGATATCCTTCTCACCCGCTCCATGCACTCCTTCGGTTGGAGGCACGGCCATGCCGCCCTTGTTACAAGCGCCGCCGCAGGGCAAACGCTGGAGGCAATCTCACTCGGCGTGGATTCCACCTATCAAAGCACCAATGGGTGGCGCGATTGGCCCACCTTTATGCTGCTGCGCCCCAAGCCGGAATATCGGGAGAAGGCGGCTCAGGCCGTCGCGTTTGCAAACGAACATCTCGCAGGCATCCCCTATAACCTGGTAGCGGGGATTTTCACCTCCAAATTCCAAGAAGCCCCCGGCGGCACACAGTGCGCGCATCTTGTTTGGGAAGCCTATCAATCCGCCGGGCTCGACCTTGATTCCGACGGCGGGAAGATTGTCACGGTTAAGGATCTGGCCAACAGCGAATATCTCGATGTGGTACAGGTGTACGGAGGTGGACCCTGAGGAGATATGGCCGTAAATGCAGTCGGCCTGATCGCCTTACGATACAGGCATCCCCGCAGGGTCAGCCGATCCTGCGGGGATGCCTGTTTATCATTCTACGATCAATTGTCACTTTGTATCGTGCTTCGATTCCTGCTCTGTGCCATCATCCTCTTTGTAATAAGATGCAAGCTTGGAGCCGGAAAACAAAGAAACCAGAAGAAAAAGCAACCCGATGATACCGATGACCATACCGACGACTGCAATGGTTTCCTCGCTGGTCATCATAATTGCGCCGCTCAGAGTCAGTACAGCGCCGATGACCAATTTTCTTATTTCCTTTAACAATTCAAGTCACCTTCTCCTTTGTATGGAGACAATCAATATCCAGCCAAAACCGCTGAAACAGATTTGAATATCAGCCAACTTTCTAAATTGGCTTTTTGCTGTGGTCCTCCTATTTAGAATCATTCCCGGGAGCTTCTTGCCCCTGTGGTTCCTTGTATGTTTTTCCCTGTTTTATACGAAACGAAAATTGACACGCTAAAAATCTTCTTATATTTTATTTTTTTGCAAATCTTGATGGTCATTGCGATTATCAACTTCAGTATTATCTCTTTTATTCAGGGAAAGCGATATAATGACAAACAAAATTCCCAAAGCGCCTAAAAACAACGATAAAATATCAAAGCCAGAACCGTTTACGGTAATACTAGCACAAATCATAATTGCGCTACTTAGAACGAAAGTGCATCCCGCGATTAAAAGCTTTATTTCTGTATACAAATTGTTATCTCCTTTCTTCCACTTGTGATTTAGTAAAATTTATTAAGATGCAGGAACTTCAACTCTCTTGGAGCCCGCAGTGCGGGACCACCGCATGCTCTCTTTTTACTATAAGTTACATTCAAATTAAAATTCTTGATATCTGCTCAAGAAACAGAGACACTGCTGAATACAATCCATTTATAATTATGCTCAAAATCTGCTCTTACATAATTAACCCTGCTAGAGCCTCTTGTTTGCAGCCAGCCGATCAAAAGCAAATCTGAAAGGCCATATGTATTCCCCAAAAATTGCATTCCCCGTCGTTTGATCTCTTACATTAAAAATACAGCCATTCCAAAAATCAGTCCGCGCGGACACATGTGTTCCAGAAACGATATGATATTGATTCGCCCTCACCCATTTCCGTCATAGTGGAATCCGACATCGTATAATTATTAAAATATGCTGTGACAGATATTTTATTCCAGCTCCATCCATTCTCATCCTTCATCTCCATGGAAACCAGATCATAATCTCCCCACATATCATTTAAAAAGGTCGTAGCATAAAAAGCGGCAATATAACAGAATTCCTTTGTATTTGAAAACTAAGCAACGTTGGAATCCGTCTGCATCTGGCCGGCATCTGACGAAAACAATGCAGGCGAGTCGTCCTTTATCCAAACAGCGCCGTAAGACTCCAACATCTCTTTCATTTCATCTTCATAGTTTGTCTGCACGATTTGCATTTTTCTGATCCAGCGATCGCATATCCTGCTGCATTCCATCAGAGAATACGCTCCGCGCTTTCACATTGCCGCCCATTTCAGCACGGATAGATGCCGCCTCAGAGGAGTATCGGCAATAAATTCCCTTAATCTTCTGTTCGATCTCTCGATGAAATGTATCATATGTATCAGAACCTATCCCTATTTCCGGTTCTTGAATGGCCCACACGCCGCTTGAACACAGAATGTTTCCCAGCAAAAAACACTAACCAGAACACGAATCCACTTCTTCATTTTTTAATTCTCCCTTTTATTGTAAAATCATTCTACAAACCTTCAATATTGACATGCATAGATTCCCCTTCTTTACAATCTATAGTATTATATTACAACTTTTCCCTGATTCGTTAAACAGTTATAATCTACAAGAAATTGATATTATTTTTATGCACATTTTATGATCAATTATAAATAACCGGAAGGCGGCAGATGCACAACGCACCTGCCGCCTTCCGTTTGTGTGTGAACTTCATCAAAAGGAGATAAAGGAAATGTTGTTGTAAAAATCTTCGCTCTGCTTATTTCGCCAGCGGCAGCACATACCAATAAACCGCCACGAAATGCAGCGTGCTCGCCCGCCAGCAAAGATATGGAACAGCGCATGGAAATACTTGACCTTCTTGCCAAAGCCATAGATAATCGCACCGACCGTATACACCGCGCCGCCCAGGATCACCAGCACAACGCCCGCCGTGCTCAGCGCGTGAAACAGGGGCTTTACCACGAACAGCAGCGTCCAGCCGATGGCGATATAGAGCACCATTTCCATGACCTTAAATTTTTCAAAATCGATCAGTGTTAGAATAATCCCCAGCAGCGCGCAGCCCCAGGTGACGCCAAACATCACCCATCCCGCCACATTGCTCTCGGAGCGCAGCGCGATCAGCACGCAGGGCGTGATTGTGCCCGCGATCAGCAAGTAGATCACCGCATGGTCAACGATGCGCATAAACCGTTTTGCATTCCCCGCCGGCAAGCCGTGGTAGAGTGCCGAGCAGAAATATAGGAGAATCATCGACACACCGTAAATTACGGAACTGACCACGCCCATCGCCGAGCCTAGCTTTGCTGAACGCACCGTGCACAAAATGAGCACGACAACACCAAACACCGCACCCACTGCATGGGTAACAGAATTGATGATATCCTCCGCCTTGCCGTATTGAATCAGCGGCACTTTATCCAGTGACATAATCATCCTCCCTCTCTTTTCAATCGGCCTATCAGTTCTTCTCTCTTTTGCGATACCCATCATAGCACTCTACACATCTCATGTCAATAGTTTCCTCAAATTAAAGTTTCCAATTCTTTTATTAATTTCAGTATATAATCTTGATGCGGTTTTTGATACTATATAATCACTCCGCTGAGATCAAAAGGCGGAATATACTCCTCTTTTGCCGAGGATAATTCCTGCAAATATCCGCCGGTCAAGCCCAGCTCCAGCATTTGATCCACCACTTTATCATATTCCCTATGCGTAATTCGTCGGGTCAGCTCCGGAAAAGCATCAAGCTCCCCGCACGGCGTATACTGGCACATCAGGCTGACGAGCGTCCCCTCCGGCAGGTTTTCATGAATCCATGTAAGCGCCTTGATGGACTGCGCCGTATTGCGCGGCAGGATCAAATGCCGGACGATCAGCCCTTTTTTCATCACTCCATTTTCATCAAAGGTCGCTTTCCCTACCTGCCTGCTCATTTCTAAGATCGCCTTCGAAGCATAGTCAAAATAATCTGCCGCACCGGAATAACGCAGCGAAACCGCACTGTCCACATATTTCAGATCTGGCAAATAAATATCAACGAGCCCCTCCAGGGCCTTGAGCATTTCTACCCGCTCATATCCCCTGAATTATAGATAACCGGCACAGGCGAACAGTATTTTTCAGAGCCTTTGCAAGCATCGGCGCATAGTGGGTTGGATTAACTAGATTCAGGTTATGCGCGCCCTGCTCAATCAGCCGGTCAAACATCCGCAGCAAGTTCTCCTCCGTCACCAGCGCTCCATAGCGGCCGAGGCTGATCTGCTGGTTTTGGCAATAAACACAGCGCAGCGAGCAGCCGGAGAAAAACACGGTTCCAGAACCGTGTTGCCCACTAATGCAAGGCTCCTCCCACTGATGCAGAGCCGCCCGCGCAACCACAAACCCGGCCGGCATCCCGCAAAATCCTCCAGAGGGCTGCGCCGGTTTCCGTAAGGCGCCGCAGCGGCGCGGGCAAGCAGCGCAGGAAAAAGCATCCATTATATGATCCTCCTTTCATAATGGGGCTTTTGAAAGATCGATTCTTTGCACTGCCCCCCGTTATCAAAAACACAACGATTATGATAAAACGGAGTGGGAAAAAAGGCAAGCATTTGCGCCGGAAATTCAACTTTCCCGCTTAACAAAACAGATGGTATCAGGTATAATAGGCACGGAGCATTCATTTCTTTACCGATATCAAAGGACAGGAGAGATTTTTTATGACAAAGATCCTCGCGCACCGCGGCGCAAACAAGCACGCGCCGCAGAATACGATCCCCGCATTCCTCAAGGCAATCGAGCTCGGAGCGGATGGCGTGGAAAACGACGTCCATCTAACAAAGGATGGAGAACTGGTCATCTGCCACAACTACACCATCGATGAAACCTCCGATGGCAAGGGCAACATCTCCGACTACACGCTGGAAGAGCTCAAAAAATTTGATTTTGGCTCCTATTTTTCCCCTGATTTTGCAGGAACGAAAATCCCCACTTTGCATGAATTTTTGGAGATTGCGGATCCGTTTTCCATCATCAACGTGGAGATTAAAAGCCCAAAATCCGGAGAAAAAGATATCGTCCGCAAAACGATTGCGTGCGTCAAGGCGCATCATCTTTTTGATCGTTTAATCATTTCAAGCTTTGATCCGCGCCTGCTGGTGGAAGCGAAGGAAATTGACCCAAACACTCGCACTGGCTTCTTATATTCCCCTGATTCCCCGTGATCGAGCAGGTTTATGACGATCCAATCGCTTATGCAAAACAAATCCATGCCGACGCCCTGCATCCCCTGATCGCCTATGTAGACGAGGATTATTTAGATGATTGTCATAAATCTGGAATCATTGTAAACCCATGGACAGTCAATCTGGAGGAAGCCATGCGTCTATGCAGCGAGTGGGGATCAGATGGTATTATCACCGACACGCCGGATGTGGCAGTGAGCGTTATTCGATAAAGGTTATTGTTACCCGTCTTTTTATGATTCGGAACCAAACGCCTGGGAAGAGGTTTTCCAGGCGTTTTATTTTTATGCTTGCTATGCAGTATAAAAAGCCGTATAATAAAGCTGTAAATAACGTTTGACGTGCAATATAGATGGAGGTTTTTAGAATGTCCGATCTAAAAGATGAAACACTGCGCCGTGCTCAGGAGTTGGCGGATTTCAAGCTGCTCTCTTCCGGAGATATCCCCAAAATAGATCTCTATATGGAGCAGGTGACTTCCTTGCTGGAGCAGGAAATGGGGCCGAGCCTGCGCCGCAAGGATGAGAGCGTTTTCACTAACACGATGATTAACAACTATAGCAAGGAGGGTGTGCTCCCCGCCCGGAAAACAAACGCTACAACCGCCGCCATATCATTACGCTGATTTATATCTTTTGCTCAAGCAGAATCTGCCGATGCCGGAAATCAAACGTTTCACCTCCCATATTGAAAATACCGAGCAGCTCGACAACATGTACGGCATATTTTATGACCTTGTTGGCGGCTATGAAAAGGCCTACCGGAAGGATATCGAAGAGAAACTTTCCAGAATCGAGCACCAGTGCAAGGACCAGGGTGTGACAGATGAGAGCAGCATCGCGCTAACGCTGATTGCTCTGCTCTCCTTTGAGGCCGCTTTAAACACAATGCTCAGCAGCCAGCTGCTTGATTATTGTAAGGAGAAAAAAGAGGAACGTCTCCAGCAGGAAGAGGAAGCGAGCAAAGCCCATAAACAGGAGGAAAGCAACCCGGAAGAGCAGGGAGAATAGGGGCGCTTCCCCTTGTGTGAGTCAGGGTGGCCAGAATTCCATATCACCAAATGCGCAGGCCGCATCCATAGCCTGTGTATTTTGTTTTTTAATAATAGAATAAAAAACAAAGGCTCTGCTTTTGCCAAACAGAGCCTTTGTTTTTTCATTCATGCACTTTTCGAGCCTGTCCACGCCTAAAAACAGGCGCCCATCCTAGACAGGGCTGAAAGAAAACGGTCGGTTTTCTCCGAAAGATTACTCCGCGAAACCAGATTCCACAAGCTTGATCAGCCCTTCCACCGCCTGCTCCTCATCGGGGCCGCCGGCAATGATCCGGATATTCGTTCCGCCCATAATGCCGAGGGAAAGAACGCCAAGCAAGCTCTTTTGCATTCACGCGGCGCTCCTCTTTTTCCACCCAAATGGAGGATTTGTACTCATTTGCCTTCTGGATAAAAAAGGTTGCCGGACGAGCGTGCAGGCCGACCTGATTCTGAACCGTTACGTCTTTCACATACATAATGATATATCTCCCACACAATCAAATTTCATGTCTGCTTCGCTACATATTATATCACAAAACTTGTCTCCGTCAACGACTTATGGCGAGTTATAGACCATTTTGCGAAAATTCAGCTTGTATCCCAAGCGAAACCGTTTTCAAGGTCTGATGTTTGTGTAAATTGCATATTGCGTTTTTTGTGCAATATATAGAAAAATGCCATGGATTTGTAGTCAAACGTTCTAAAGGAAGGCCATTATACTTCCCTTATCACATTAAAGTAAGCCGATAAAGCGTCTCTTCACGCAGATGGGGGCAATTCTCATCATATGCCCGTTTTTCACGCTTGCTGCCAAATGCGTATAAAAATAACCAACCCTTACTGCCTTTGCCGCGACTAGAGGGGAAGCAAACCAACCAATCACATGGAAAAAAAGCACAGCGCAGTGTTTTTTCTTCTTCTGCGGCCTTATAGCCTCCGATCCTTCTCCAGCGCTGCGTCAACCGATTTTCGTACCCCTGCTTCAAGCCCGGCGTCCTGCAATGCAGCAATCCCTCAATCGTTGTGCCGCCCGGGGAACAAACTTGATCAATCGCCCACGGATGCTCTCCGCCCTCCAAAATCAGCTTTGCACTGCCTAGAACCGTCTGCGCCGCAATTTCCAAAGCCACTTGTTTCTGCATCCCATTCTTTACCGCCGCACGGGCCAGTGAATCGATGAAGAGATAGGCAAACGCGGGCGCACTGCCTGCAATTACGCCAAACAGAGGAAAAAATGCCTCATCAAGCTCTTTTGACCTGCCCAATGGCATAAAACAAACGCGCCACAAGCTTTTTTTTTGCTCCTGTGTTACCTGCTGATTCGCACAGAATGCGCTCATTGCCGCCCCTACCTTCGCGTTAATATTGGGCATCTCCCACACAAGCGCGGGTGAAAAGCCAAGTACTTCTTCAATAAAACCAAGCGTTTTTCCAGCCGCGATGGAAATCACCAGCGGATTTTTTTCTTGCAAGTAGGGGGCAATGCTCGGCAACAAGGAAGGGAACACCCCGGGCTTCACAGCCAGCACCACTGTGTCGGCATGCTCAATGAGCGCTTCGGCAGTATCCGCTGCTGCCACGCCAAGCCGTTTCGCACAGTCTTTGGAGCGCTCCAGTGTAATATCCGTCACGAAAACCTCCTCCGGACGGTAAAGGGAAGCAGCGAGCAGGCCTTTGATGATTGCGCCAGCCATATTGCCGCCGCCAATGAATCCAATTGTCATAGAACAGCCTTCCTTCCAAGCAGATGATACAAAAAATCATATCATATTTTTATTCTATTTACAATGCCATCTTATTTCTAATATATCATATTAAATTTTTGTGAATATCTCGTTTAAAAGATTGACGATTCGTCAGTTTAGTGTTATCGTTGCCTCATTGAAAAGATAAATGACGATTCGTCATTCCTGATTGTTGGAAAAAGAATGCCTTTGCTGCAACACCACACTTTTTGAGCAAAGGCAACCACGAAAACGCCACCTACAGCCCTATTGGAAGCGCTGGAGCTACCGCGCATATGATGATTATTGTGTGAAAGGAGGATTGGACTGCGTTGTTTATCATTTATTATATACGGTTTTTAAAGCTGTTTTATCTAGAAATAATGAACGCGATTCAAATGAAGCGCTATTAGAACGGCGGCCCTTGGAAGGAGGAAAAAATGTGGAAACCCAGGGAACATCAAAACCGGCATTGGAGAATAAAAAAAGCGCAAAGCGTATTCGAATGATTGAGGAAGCCTATAATCTCTTTGTTAGCAAAGGCGTGCACGCTACCGCAATTGACGAAGTAGTTAAAAAGGCAGGCGTGGCAAAGGGCACCTTCTACCTCTATTTCCATGATAAATATGATCTGCTTGACCAGATCGTTCTGTATAAAAAGCACCGTGCTCGTTCGTGCGGCCCTGCGGGAGCTTGGAGAAAAATATCAAACTGAGCAGCCTGAGTTGGAAGAGGGCATTCTTTTTTTCGCCTCCCGGCTCATCGATTCTCTTGAGAAAAACCATGATCTGGTGCTGCTGATCCACAAAAAGTTATCCGCCAGCCTTCCGTTATGGAATATTTGAGGGATGGCGAGCTTGGCCCGATAGTAGACTCTGTGATAGAGCGCCTGATGCAGCGGGGCAAGTCACGCGAACAGGCAGAGCAGACGCTTTACATCATCATCGAAATGACCGGCTCCGTTTGCAGCGACGCTATTTTGTACCAAAAGCCCTACAAGCTTTCTGAAATAAAGCCGGCGCTCTATGACGCCATACGCAGAATGATTCGTTAACTTGATTTTGTATAGAAAACGAGGTGTTGCCGCATGATCGACCGGTTTTCGCGGTGGCTGACCCATCACACAAAGCTGATTCTTGTGATTGCCTTTCTATTGCTGATCCCCAGTGCAATCGGCTATTTGAACACATATGTCAATTATGATATTCTCTCTTATCTGCCGGATGACCTTGATTCGGTAAAAGGCCAGCAGGTGCTGGACGAAACCTTTCACAATTCCGCAAGCACCGTCCTGATCGTGGAGAATATGCCCGCCAAGGACGTTGCCGCCCTAAAGGAAAAAGTGTCGAAGGTGGAAGGAGTGCATCAGGTCACCTGGATCGATGATATTCTCGACATCGGCGTGCCGGAGGATATCCTTCCGGATGAAATTAAAAACGTTTTTTACAGCCAAAAAACAAACGCCACCATGATGCTCGTCCAATACGACCACTCCAGTGCATCGGAGGAGACGATGAAGGCCATCGGTGAAATCCGAAGCCTGATGAACAAGCAGTGCTTTTTAAGCGGCCTTTCCACGATATCACTGGATACGAAAGAATTGGCCGATAGCGAAGCGCCCATCTACATTGCCATCGCCATCGCGCTTGCCATGGTTGCCATGACGCTCTCGCTAAAATCCTGGATTCTCCCGTGGGTATTGTTATTGGGGCTGAGCCTGGCGGTTGTCTATAACTTTGGCACGAATATTTTCTTCGGCCAGATTTCCTATATCACACAGTGCATCGCCGCCATTCTTCAATTGGGTGTTACGATGGACTACTCGGTTTTCCTCGTGGATCGGTATGAAGAGGAGCTTGAAAAAGGCGGCGACCACCGGGACGCCATGGCGCGCGCCGTATCAAATACCTTCCTCCCCCTGTCAGGCAGCTCGCTTACCACGATCTTCGGCTTCCTGGCGCTGTGCTTCATGCGGCTGACCCTCGGCCGTGATATCGGCCTCGTCATGGCAAAGGGAGTCGTGCTCGGCGTTATCACGGTTGTCATCGTCCTGCCTGCTTTGATTCTTGCATTTGATAAACCAATTCACCGATTCACGCACAGGAGCCTGATCCCAAGCTTTAATAGAATGAACAGTTTCATTCTCAAGCACCGCCGTGTGCTAATCGCAGTTGGGCTTCTCATTGCAATTCCTGCCTGCATCGGCCAAAATAATGTAACAAAATATTATAACATCGACCGCGGGCTGCCGCAGGATCTTCCCTCCATCGTATCACTCAACAAGATGAAGGATGCGTTCAATATGGCAACGACGCACTTTGTGATTGTTGACGATACCCTTCCGCCAGCAAGCTAACCGAAATGTCGGCAAAGCTGGAGCAAGTGGATGGAATCGAAACGGTTCTTTCCTATAATAAATTCCTGGGCCCCGCGATCGAAGATTCCTTTGTTCCGGAGGAAATCAAGGAGATTTGCAAAAAAGACGGCAAGCAGCTGCTCATGATCAACTCAAGCTTCAGCGCCGCCACCGAGGAAGAAAACGAACAGATTGATGAGATGACGGCAATCGTTAAATCCTATGACAGCGGCGGTATGATTACGGGCGAAGGCCCGCTGACAAAGGATTTGACCACAATCGCGGATAAGGATTTTATCGTTACCAGCATCCTTTCCACGCTGGCGATCTTTATCATCGTTGCGATCTGTTTTAAATCGCTCACGATCCCCATCGTCGTCGTAGGCAGCATTGAGCTCGCTATTTTTTTTTCATCAACGAGGCGATTCCCTTTTTACCGGCACCGTCATCCCCTTCATTGCACCTACCGTGATCAGCTGTGTGCAGCTGGGTGCAACGGTGGACTATGCCATCCTGTTGACCACTCGCTTCCGGGAGGAACTGCAACGCGGGCACGACCGCATGAATGCCATGCGCATTGCAGCCAATGCCGCCGACCGCTCCATTATGTCGAGCGCGCTGGTTTTCTTCTGCGCCACCTTCGGTGTGTATCTGACCTGCAACATCGAAATGATCAAGAGCATTTGCTCTATGCTCGCTCGCGGCTCGGTGATCAGTGCAATTGTCATTTTCTTCTTCCTGACGCCTTTGCTGCTTGTTTGCGAAAGGATCATCTCCAAAACCAGCCTCAGCTGGAGTGGCACAAAAGCCAAATGGCCGCAGCAAAAAGCAAACGGCGGGCCCTCGCCAGTCGATTCTTCTGGCGGCAATCAATCCGAATCAAAAAAACGAAGTGATTTTGCATATGGCTGCAAGCCATGAAAGGAGTGGCGATTCCCATGAAAACAAAGCATCTGATACAAAAATAAACCTGTGTCGTGCTCGTACCCTCCATCCTCCTGATGAGCGCATGCAGCGCGCAGGGGCAGCCGGAGGAAAGCACAAACGACACGACGCAGCCCCCTGCCATAGAGCGGCAAGGTCTACAAACGTATGCCCCCTATACTGGAAAAACCCGCAAATCTGAAACGGTCTATGTTACAATGGATGCAAAAGGTAACGTTTCTAAAAAAATTGTGACAGATTGGCTCCATACGGAGCAGGCAGGCGTGCAGGTGGCCGACCAGAGCGATCTAGACGGAATTCAAAATATCAAAAGCGATGTAAAACCTGTGCAAAAAGGAAATCAGATCGCTTGGAACATGGATTCCACCGATCTCTATTATAAAGGCGAATCTCAAAAGGATCTGCCCGTCGATATCTCGATCCGCTACTATCTGGACGGCGCCGAGATTGAGCCTTCGGATCTTGCGGGTAAGAGCGGCAAGGTGAAGATTGAAATCCAGATGAAAAACACCCAGCCGCATACCGTCAATATCAATGGGCGGGAGGCCGTCATCTATACACCGGTCGCCGCGTTGGGCGGCATGCTCCTTCCGGAAGAGAAGTTCCAAAATATCAAGATGGAAAATGGCGCTACCCTGGGCGACGGCAGCAAGCAGCTTGCCGTATTCATCGCCCTGCCAGGCCTTCATGACAGCCTGGATCTTGCCCATGCCCATAGAGGAGCTCAAAAGCCTCACTTTCCCGGAAACCTTTACTCTAACGGCAGACGTTAAGGATTTTGAGCTGGATAATATGTATTTTGCCATGACGACCGACATTCCCGCTCTTGATTTGAGCAAGGCCTCCGGCCAGCTCAGCGAAATCAAAAAAGAGCCTGTATGCCCTGAACGATATGCAAAATGCGGTGGAGCAGCTCGACCCAGATCATGTGCTGCGCTCCCTGTTAACCGACGGCGACAATATGCGGGAGATGCGCTCACTCATGGAAGAGCTCACCTCTATCTATGAGAAAGAGAAAGCACTGCTTGATCTTCTTCCGCAGTATTTTACCAAAGAGAATCTTGCCCTGGTCGGCAAGCTTGCCAAGGATGCGGACGCCGCGGAGCTTACGCAGCTGCTAGGGGACACAAAGCTCCTCTCCTGCGCAAATCAGCTGCTTGACAGCAGCCTGATCAAAAATATTCAGAAGCTGCTCATCGATGTTGTTGCCCTGCAATCGATCGATTTGGAGCCGCTCGATCAGATCCTTTCCGCGGCGGGGAATCTCGACAGCCTCAGCGGTGTGCTGGATTCCTCCAGCGGGTTACTGAGCAAGCTCGCCTCCTCCCAGGAGGAGCTTCAAACCCTCACCGAGCTGATGGGCAGCAGCACGGATGCCGTCAAGCTGCTCAAAGAGGTTTCTTCCCTGCTTGATTCCCTCAAAAAGCAGGGCATCACACTCACAGAGGATGATATCCGCGTGATGGTCGATGCGCTGGTGGATAAAAAGGCCATGGAGATCGCGGCGGAAAAAACAGGGGTTTCCGCGCAACGCGTGCAGGCGATCCTCGATGCCAGTGCAAACGATCTGATCGCCGCCAACGGCGCCATTGCAAAGGGGAACCGGCAAACCGTTCAGGATTGCATCGAAATTGCCGCTCGAAACGACCAGACCGCGGCAAAGCTGAAAGATACGCTCCTGCCAAAGGTAGAAAAAAGGCTCCGTCGGCGTGCTGCTCGCCTCCCCACCCGCCTGATCGTCACCACGGTGCAGAAAACGATCCGCAAGGAGCTTGCCCAGAAAGATGAGATTGCCGATTCCGTCACCAAGAAGCTTTCCGCACTGCTCAAAGAAGCTGAGGCGCTGAGTACTAGAGTGGAGCAAATCGGCCCTGACCGGGTGGAAAGCCTGTTGACCTTTGCCACCGGCGTTCTGCCGGATTTGCAAACGCTGGCGGGCGAGCTTGCCAAAAACAAGGATCAGCTCGCCTCCCTCAACGATCTGCTCTCTGATACAAGCACCATGCAGTACCTGCAAAAAACCGCAAAGCAGCTCATGCAGATGAAACAGGATTTTGAGGCAAACGCAGGCCAGCTCACTCTGCTGGCACAGGTGATGCAGGCGGCCTCCAACCCACATCTAAAGGCATTCGCAAAGATGCTGCCCACGCTTGCGCAGGATTTGAAGGATGCAGCCCCAATCCTCGAATCCCTCTCGGGCGACCTCAATGATCCAGCCGTGCGCGCTTCTCTTGAAAACATGCCGAAAACAGTCGCCGCTCTGATGCGCATCCAGGCGGATCTCTCCTCCGGCAGCGAGATCATGAAGGCGCTGCAAAATGCGGCGCAGCCGGAAACGCTCAGCACGGCTTCCGGCATTGTAAAAACGCTCGATCAAATCGAGCAGCAAGGCCTGCTCTCCAAATACACCGATGCGGCCGACGCGGCCTCCTCCCTACTCGGGCGCGTGCAGGCATGGCTCAATCTCTCCAAGGAGTACGGCCTTTATACGCAGGCCGCGGATGGAATGGATACAGATGTAAAATTCATTCTGAAAACAGATGGCATCAAGGCAGAAAGCCAACAGCCGGCACAGGCACCGGCGCAGGAGGAATCCGGCGTTGTCGCCTGGTTCAAGGGGCTGTTTGATAGAAAAGGCTAAAACTCTGAATCATAGAAAAAAAACACGAAAGGCTGCTGCAAACGCATGTTGCAGCAGCCTCTCTACCAGAAGCACCGTTTCTATCCGGCTGATAGAAACGGTGCTTTCTTTCACAACCGTGTTATGCCTGCTCCAGCGCCTGCCGGAGATCCGCGATGATATCGTCGACATACTCAATGCCCACGGATAGCCGGATTAGATCCGGCCCCACGCCCGCCGCATCAAGCTGCTCGTCGGTGAGCTGGCGGTGCGTCGTGCTCGCGGGGTGCAGCACACAGGTGCGCGCGTCCGCCACATGGGTGACGATGGCGGCAAGCTCCAAATGATCCATGAAGCGGGTTGCGGCTTCCCTGCCGCCCTTTACGCCGAAGGAGACCACGCCGCTCGTGCCGTGCGGCATATATTTCTGCGCGAGCGCAAAACCCTTGTTGCTCGGAAGACCCGGGTAGTTGACCCATGCGACCTTTTCGTTCTCCTCCAGGAATTCCGCCACCTTCTGCGCATTTTCACAGTGCCGCTGCACACGCAGGAAGAGCGTTTCCAGCCCGATCCCCAGCAGGAACGCATTGTGTGGGGAGGGGATGGAGCCGAGGTCGCGCATGAGCTGTGCGGTGGCCTTGGTAATATAAGCGCCTTTGCCAAAGCGCTCCGTGTAGGTCACGCCATGATAGCTCTCATCCGGCGTGGTGAGGCCGGGGAACTTATCGTTCTGCGTCCAGTCGAAATTGCCGCTGTCAATGATCGCGCCGCCGACACTGGTGGCATGACCATCCATATATTTCGTGGTGGAATGAGTGACAATATCCGCGCCAAATTCGAAGGGACGGCAGTTGATCGGGGTGGGGAAGGTGTTATCCACAATCAGCGGCACGCCGTGCGCATGTGCGGCCTTCGCAAACTTCTCAATATCCAGCACGTCGAGGGAGGGGTTGGAGAGCGTCTCCGCAAACACCGCCTTTGTGTTGGGGCGGAAGGCTGCGTTTAATTCCTCTTCGCTCACATCGGGGCGCACGAAGGTGAAATCGATGCCAAGCTTTTTCATCGTGACGGAAAAGAGGTTGAATGTGCCGCCGTAGATCGCGGTGGAGCTGACGATGTGGTCGCCCGCAGAAGCCACGTTGAAGGTGGCGTAAAAGTTTGCCGCCTGGCCGGAGGAGGTGAGCATCCCGGCCACGCCGCCCTCCAGCGCCGTGATGCGCGCCGCAACCGCGTCGTTGGTGGGGTTTTGCAGGCGGGTGTAAAAGTAGCCGTTTTCCTCCAGGTCGAAGAGCCGGCCCATCTGCTCGCTCGATTCATATTTATAGGTCGTGCTCTGCACGATCGGCAGCACGCGCGGCTCGCCGTTTTTAGGCGAATAGCCGGCCTGGACGCAGTTGGTGTTGATGTGGTAATTCTTTTCCATCACAGTTCAGTCCTTTCGGGTTATCGTTTAATTGCCGTTTTAATCCTCTGTCAGGAATTTTTGCATGATGCCGGAGCCATATTCAATGAAATTGCCCGTTGCCTTGGCAGATTCTTCATTGATAGAATCAACTCCGCTGGATTTTTCCTTGTTTTTATGATAGATCATGTATGGAACCGGGTCGCCCGCATGCGTGCGCGTAACAATCGGCGTGGGGTGGTCGGGCAGGATCATCACTTTATAGTCGTCATACTGTTCGAGCGCAGGCAGGAGGACGGAGAGCACTTGCTCGTCGATCAGCTCAATAGCGCGCACTTTATTCTCCGGTTCGTTGCGGTGGCCGCACTCATCAGGGGCTTCGATGTGGATATAGACAAAGTCCTTCCCGCTCGCTAACGCATCCACGGCGGCCTGGGCCTTGCCCTTGAAATTCGTGTCGATATAGCCCGTGGCACCCGGCACCTCCGGCGTATCCATCCCCGCGCATTTGCCGATACCCTTGAGCAAATCGACTGCGGAGATCACGCTACCCTTCACGCCGTAGGTCGCTTCAAAGGAGGGAAGCATGGGCTTGCTGCCTTGGCCCCAAAGCCAGATGCTGTTGGCAGGGCGTTTGCCCGCGGCGATGCGGGCAAGGTTGACGGGGTGATCTTTAAGTAGCGCATAGCTCTCCTCCATCATGGCGATGAGACGGACGGCGTCCGGATGCCGGGAGAGGTGCTCGCCCACCACGCGGCCGGAGATATCATGCGGCGGCGTCATGTGGCCAAGCTCCAACTTACCGCCGTGCCAGACCATGCAGTGGCGGTAGCTCACGCCAGGATGGAAAGCAAACTCCGCGTTGCCGAAATGTGCCTGTACGGTTTTGATGATCTCAGCGGCCTCTTCACTTGAAATATCGCCCGCGCAGTAATCTACCATGGTTTTCTCCGCATAGTCCGCTTCGTCTGACAAGGTGACGAGATTGCAGCGGAAGGCGACATCCGTATCGCCAAGATTTACGCCCATGCTGACGGCCTCAAGCGGAGAGCGGCCGGTATAATATTTTTTCGGGTCATAGCCCATCACACTGAGGTTTGCAACGTCGCTGCCCGGGGTCAGCCCCTCGGCAACTGTGCGCACGAGCCCCACCTCGCCGCGTTGGGCGAGGGAATCAAATCGCGGTTTTTTCGCTAGCATCATCGGCGTTTTGCCGCCAAGCGCGGGCACAGGATAATCCGCCATGCCGTCATAGAGAACAACTGCGTATTTCATGTTAGAAACCAAGTCCCTTCATTTCATTTGGAATCAAACAGGCAAAGCGCCTTATTTAAAATATGCTACGCCGGAGGCAAAGATCTTCTGATCCTTCTCGCCGGGCACGTTTTTGTAGAGGTGGTCGCCCCTGCGCTCAATGTGCGCCATCTTGCCGAACACGCGGCCATCGGGGCTTGTGACGCCCTCGATCGCACAGATAGAGCCATTGGGGTTAAAGCGGATATCCCCTGAGGGCCGGCCTTCAAGATCAACATACTGCGTGGCAACCTGACCGTTCGCAATCAGGCGACTGAGCGTTTCCTCATCCGCCACAAAGCGGCCCTCGCCGTGGGAAACAGGGGTAGCGAACACTTCGCCCGCCTCCGTGCCTGCCAGCCACGGGGATTTCACGCTCGTCACACGCGTATAAACCATACAGGAGACGTGTCGGCCAATGTTGTTGAAGGTAAGCGTCGGGTCCGTTTCCTGCGTATCGGTGATTTTGCCGTAGGGGACGAGGCCTGTTTTAATCAGCGCCTGGAAGCCGTTGCAGATGCCGAGCATCAGGCCGTCGCGGTGGTCGAGCAGCTCAGTCACCGCGTCGCGCACGCGGGGGCTGCGCAGGGTGGTGGCAATAAATTTGCCGGAGCCATCCGGCTCGTCGCCGCCGCTGAAGCCGCCGGGCAACATAACGATCTGTGCCTGCTTTATGAGCTTTGCCAGTGCCTCGGTGGATTCATCAATCGCCTGCGGCGTGAGGTTGCGCATCACGATCACCTGGGCTTCGCCGCCTGCGCGCTCAAAAGCGCGGGCCGTATCATACTCGCAGTTGGTGCCCGGGAAGACCGGGATCACCACGCGCGGTTTTGCCATTTTGATCGCGGGCGCTCTGCCGGAGCGCTCCGTATAGAGCGGGATTTCCGCCTGCATGGAGGGCTCCTCCGCCTTGGTCGGGAATACGGGCTCAAGCGTACCCGTCCAAGCGTCGATGAGCGTATCGACTGGGAGCGTCTCCCCGTCGATTGCAAACTGGCCGTCGTCCGCCGTTACGCCCAACTCCGTAAACTGGAAGCCGTCGAGCGAGACGCCGTCGGCCAGCTCCGCCACAATGGAGGCGCATTCCGGCGCAAAGAGGGTTTCGGCGGTCAGGCCGTCCGCAAAGCGGAAGCCCAGCTTGTCGCCGAACGCCATGCGGCACACGTTTGCCGCCGCGCCGCCCTCGCGCACCACGCTGGCGGCGAGGATGCGCCCATCAGACACCATCTCGGAAACGCGGTTGAGGAAGTCTGTAGCATGATCCCAATCGGGCAGGAGCGTTTCTGCATCCACTGGCAGGTGCAGCAGCACAACGCGGGAGCCGCTCTTTTTAAAGATGGAGGAAACGGTTTTGCTCGCCCTTGTCGCCGCGACGGCAAAGCACACAAGCGTGGGCGGTACGTCGAGCTCGTTGAAAGAGCCGGACATGCTGTCCTTCCCGCCGATGGCAGGCACGTTGAAGTGCAGCTGTGCGGTCAGCGCGCCGAGCAAAGCCGCCGCAGGCTTGCCCCAGCGTTCCGGCTGATCATGCAATCGCTCAAAATACTCCTGCATGGTGAGCCTGGCGGTAAAGGGCTTCGCGCCAATCACAGCGAGCTTTGCCAAAGATTCCGTCACCGCGTACGCCGCACCATGGAAGGGGCTCCAGCGGCTCAAAGCCGGAATAAAGCCATAGCTCATGGCGGTGGCGGTGTCCGTTTCCCCCTTTAGAACCGGGATGCGTGCGCACATCGCGTCCTCCGGCGTGAGCTGATATTTGCCCGCGTAGGGCATCAACACCGTGCCCGCGCCGATGGAGGAGTCGAACCGCTCCACCAGCCCCTTCTGCGAGCAGACGGGCAGGCGCGCAAGGTTCTCCCGCAGCGCCTGGGGCTTCGGCTTCCCCCGCAAGCTCGGCCGGAACAGCAGAACGATAGTTCTTCTTTGGGTTTACAGCCGCAATTTTCGCCTGCGCGTGCTGGGTAACGCCGTTGGTATCAAGGAAGGCACGGCTGAGGGATACGATGGTATCGCCGCGCCATTTCATCGTTAAGTAGGGTTCGTCTTTGACGACAGCCACCGGAGTTCTTATCCCAGGTTTTCTTCTGCGGCAAGGGCGGTGAATGCCTCCACATCCTGCGCAGCGAGCACGACTGCCATACGCTCCTGTGATTCGGAGATGGCGAGCTCTGTGCCGTCAAGGCCGTCATATTTCTTCGGAACGGCGTCGAGGTCGATATCAAGCCCATCCGCCAGCTCGCCGATCGCGACGCTGACGCCGCCCGCGCCGAAGTCGTTGCAGCGCTTAATCATGCGCGCCGCGTCGTGGTTGCGAAACAGCCGCTGGAGCTTGCGCTCGGTGGGCGGGTTGCCCTTCTGCACCTCCGCGCCGCAGGTTTCGATAGAGGAGGTGTCATGCGCCTTGGAAGAGCCGGTGGCTCCGCCGCAGCCGTCACGGCCTGTACGGCCGCCAAGCAGAACGATCACATCCCCTGCCTGCGGGCGCTCACGGCGTACATTCTCCTTCGGGAGGCGCCGATGACCGCGCCAATTTCCATGCGCTTAGCGGTATATCCATCGTCATATAGTTCTACAACCTGCCCGGTGGACAGACCGATCTGGTTACCATAAGAGGAATAGCCTTGCGCTGCGCCGACAGTAATCTTCTTCTGTGGCAATTTTCCAGCCAATGTATCCTCAAACGGAGTCAGCGGATTGCCGCTGCCGGTGACGCGCATGGCCTGATAGACATAGGCACGCCCGGAGAGCGGGTCACGAATCGCGCCGCCCAGGCATGTAGCCGCGCCACCAAAGGGCTCAATCTCTGTGGGATGATTATGCGTCTCGTTTTTAAACTGGACGAGCCAGGTCTCCGTTTTACCATCGATCTCCACGGGCACTTCAATTGAGCAAGCGTTGATCTCCTCGCTCTCGTCGAGATCTGGCACGAGGCCGCGCTTTTTGAGCACCTTGGTGCCAATGGTGGCCATATCCATGAGCGTCATGTCCTTTTTACGCTCCTGATAAACCTCTGTACGGGCGACAACATATTCGAGCCAGGCGGATTCAATGGCGCGTGCCAACGGACCTTTTTCAATATCCACCGTGTCCAGCTGTGTTAAAAAAGGTAGTGTGGCGGCAATGGTCAGACCAATAGGTATCGATTACCTTGAGCTCTGTCACTGCCGGATCGCGCTTTTCCGTATCTCGAAAATAATCGCGGCAAAACACCAGATCGGCAACACTCATGGCAAAGCCCATCTTCGCATGATACCGCGCAATCTCTTCATGCGTCCATTGGATAAAGCCGGCTACCCGCTCAATATCGGCAGGCTTGTCCGCATGAAGCTGCAAGCTCTCCGGCAGTTCCATGGCGGCCTCTCGGGATTCCACAGGGTTAATCAGGTAATTTTTCACCGCTTCAAACTGCTTGTCCGTCAAATCCCCCTTGAGCGCAATCACGCGCGCGGAGAGAACGCTTGGCCGCTCCCCCCTGGGTAAGCAGGGCGATGCACTGCGCCGCGGAATCCGCGCGCTGGTCGTATTGGCCGGGGAGATATTCCGTCGCGAAAACTCGCCAGCCGGGCTCTACAGAGAGCGCGGCGGACACGGTATCCACATTCGGCTCGGAGAGAATGGTGCGGGAAGCACGATCAAAATCAGCCTCGTCGACCCCTTCCAGATCATAGCGATTGACGACGCGGACCGCCTCAAGCGCGGCAATCCCCAGATTCTCGCGCAGGTCGGCCAGCATATGGCGAGCCTCCACATCGAATCCGGGCCGCTTTTCCACAAAAAGACGTTTTACGCTGGACATTGGCAAAACTCCTTATCCCTAAATCATTCAGATATCCGTTCTTTGCGGATACCGATACTTAGATTTATCTTACCATATCGGGAAAAAATAAAAAAAAAAAAGGGCAAAATGTGCCCAGCAGAGGAGTAGGGATAAAAAAATTTTGTGGATAGCGCAAAAGCAACCCTTATGGAGAAAAGTCATAGCGGACGCAGCGGCAAATACGCATGAAAGCTTCTCATTTCGTTCATAATAGAAATGGCTGCAAGATCATTGAAAGAGAACGTTTGCAAACTGCCAGGAATCAGAAAGGAATGAGCATCATCATATGCACGAGGCCATGACAAAAATAGAAGCGCGCGCGCTCTTGGTGGGGCATAATGCATCGGCAAACGCCCTATGGCTGCTCTCCGGGCTGATTGTATTCCTGCCCTGGGTGCTGACGCCCTTGGCAAGGCGCGTGATTGCGCTGCCACAGGCACAGGAGGCCTTTCGCAGCATGGGAGGGGAAACAGCCGCGCTCATGATGGTGTTCGTTATATCCCTGCTCGCGCTGGCAGCCTGCGTGCTACTCTGCGCGCCGCTCAAAGCAGGGCGAATGGCCTGGTTTTGGCGGCAGAGCGGCAGAAACGGGCGACATAACGGCATAGGCGCCCTGTTTTCCCCTTTCCGCCCCGCGCGCAGAGCGATGCGGGCTGTAGCGCTATGGCTCGCACTGCTGGTTCGGAAACTAGGCTGGGCGCTTCTTTTTGCGGGCCTGGGGCTATTTTGCTCGGCATCGCATGGTATAAGCTGGTGAATGGGAGCGAAGCAATCCTATTTTTAATTCCCTGTATTTCAGGCGCTGTTTTTTTGATCACGGGCCTTCTCTTCTTTCTGGTTGTGACACGGCGCTACCTGTTGGCTTTTTACCTGTTTGATGAATCAGACAAGGCCACAGCCTCCGCTGTCATCCGGGAAAGCGAACGGGTGATGGATGGGCAGATGGGCAGGGCGGCCGCCTTTGCGCTCAGCTTTGCGCCATGGATCCTATCCTGCGTTTTCCTGTTCCCTATTTTTTATGTTTACCCCTACTACCAGCAAGCACACGCTGTTTTTGCCCGTCAAGCACTGAATCTCGCGCCGCGCAGCATTGCACGGGACGCGGAAATTTAACCGATTACATGCTTTTTGATTGGCTCTAGCGCTATTTTTAGATAATTTAACAGAAATCTCTGCGTAAACTTCGCAATTTGTTTACAGTTCATCAACTTTTCTCTTCAAAAATAATGCTATACTCTCGTGTGTAAAGGTTGCAAACCGTGCGTTATGCATGCAGATTTTCACATGGGAGGCTTCCCCTTGGTACTGAACCGTAGGGCCATTAAGGCCAACGCCCGGCAGTTTCTTACAAACGGCCAATGGGTGCATTTGTTTTTAGCCGGCATTATCATCGAGGCCGTCAATTATATCAACTTTGGCACGTCGCTTTACGTCCAGCTGCGCAACACATTTAATGCGATTTATCAAACGCAGTTCATCAACGTATCGTGGAACATGATGTCTCTGATTGCACTGTTGCTGCTGCCGCTTGAAGTTTCAATCGCAGGGTATTATCTGGGCTGCCTGCGTGGAAGAGCGCCGGGCCCGGCAGTGTGTATGAGGAAGCAGCTGCGCATTACAGCCACTATTTTGGCACCATGCTGCTGCGTAGGATCTACACCGTGCTATGGACGATGCTTTTTATCATCCCCGGGATCGTCAAATCTCTTTCCTATTCCATGGCGGCTTTAATTCAACACGACAATCCAACGCTCACCGCCTCCCAAGTGCTCAATTTGAGCCAGCGGATTACAAAGGGGTACAAAGGGAGCCTCTTCCTCATGGAGCTGAGCTTTTTGGGGTGGTATCTGCTCGGAGCGGTCACCTTTGGCATTGCCTATTTATATGTGCATCCCTATCTTTACACCACACAGGCCATGTATTATGAGCTGCTGCGCCAGAATGCGCTCGACCGTGGAATTGCTTCCCCCTGGGAATTTGGCATGGTGCCGAACAACGCCTTTTCCCCCCTATGGCAATGCGAAAAATCAGCCGCCCTATTGGCGGGAAACGCACCAGAGCTGGGATGCAAACCATGGCTGGCATCAAAACGATAACAGCTTCGGTTGGAACGACACGTCTTTCTATTCCCCGGGTGCATGGAAAGATGATGAGGATTTTTGGAATCCAGACCGGTGATCCAGCAAACGAAAATAGGAAACTGAGAAGCGGATTCCAACGAGGAAATCCGCTTCTTTCTATAACACATCAAAAATCGTAATGCTCACAGGCGGGCTGCCCGCCTGCGCCACGATGGCCTCGGCGATCTGCCGTTTACCTGATAGGCTTGCAGTTGCCTGAGATAGGGCTTTCCGCGGCACTGCGTGATCTCCAGACGAATACCATCCGCTTGGAGGGGCTTAGGCAGGAGGGCAAACCGGCAAATGCCAACGGTCGTGCCCTCATAAACTAACCTTTCCCGTCCATTAAGTCGCACGTAGATGCGGAAGGCTTCAATCCGTTGGGAAAACGCACACTGCTCTTTTAAAAGGACTTTATCAATCTTTTGTGCCCGCGCAAACTCCTGAATCACCTCATAGCGCCCGGCAACCTCCGTCGGCGTGTAGAAATCGGCTTCATTTGTGAGCAGATTCTCCGGGCCGTGCCCTGCTTCATGGGGTGCGGCGGAAACTTTGGAAACCAATGCGGGCAATTGGACTCCTTTTTAATTTCGTCGCCCAGTTCTTTCAGACGCCTGACATCCATTTCATGCAGCAGGCCCTCCGTGTCCGGCGGAACGTTAAGCAAAAGCAGGCTGTTGCCGCCCACGGAGCCATAGTAGATACGCAGAAGGTTCTCCAGGCTGCGCACACGGCGGCTCTCCTTTTTATGATAAAACCAACCGGGCCGAATAGATACATCCACCTCCGCGGGATACCACATAAAGGAATCGTAGTTCGCAAGGAAAGCGCGGCTTCCGAGATCCTCCAGATGACTATCAGAAGCCTGCTGTTTCATATCCTGCGCATCTGTCTGCTGGGAGTGGGAGGCGATATTCTGCGTTTCGCAGGAAAAGGCCGGCACAACGTTCCACTCGCTTTTTCTGGCGCGGCCGCTCTCGTTGCCCACCCAGCGGATATCGGGGCCGCAGTTTGATATAACCGCATCCGGCTGTAGCTCGCGCACGGTTTTGTAGACGCGATCAAAATCATATGGGTAAGGCTCTTTGCCGTCCATCTTCGCGCCGCACGCCCCATCCAGCCAGATGCAGAAAATTTCGCCGTAGCCGGTTAACAGCTCTGTGAGCTGGCGGACATAAAAATCATTGTATTCCGGCGTGCCGTAGAGAGGGCAGTTACGATCCCAAAGCGAAAGGTAAATACCGAATTTCAGCCCGTATTTTTTACAGGAATCACTAACCTCGCGCACTACGTCGCCGTGCCCCGCGCGGTACGGGCTGTTGCGCACACAGTATTCCGTTGTTTCCGTTGGCCAGAGGCAAAAAAGCCGTCGTGATGCTTTGCTGTCAGGATTACGCCCTTAGCGCCTGAGGCAGATACGGCTTCCATCCATTGATCCGTGCTTTGCCGGGTGGGGTTAAATAATTGGGCGGGAGCCTTGCCATCTCCCCATTCCTTATTGGTAAATGTATTGATCCCATAGTGAAAAAAACACATGGAAACCGCCCTCCTGAAAGGCAGTCTGCCGCGGCGACGGCACAATGGAGGTGTAAAGCTCCAAACTTGATTGGGGCATTGGATTCCCTCTTTTCCTGATTTTAAATTAACATTTGAATCATAGGATCATCGTAACGCGAATGGTAGGGCTTTCACCATTCCTTTTTCTAACGAAAGAGCCTTGCGTGTATTATAGTAAATAAAAAGGCCGAAAATCAAGCCGATTTCGTTTTTCTCCGCCAAATGGATGGCGGAGGCAAAGGAAAAAGGAAGGAAAAAGGTTCTACCGCAATATCAAAGTTTTGCGGCAGAACCTTTTCTTTTTGTTTTTCTCTTTTTTATTTATTTTTCTGCTTGAGATAGCTTTCCGCTAGCTCTAGAAATTCCTGCCACCGGCCGCTCCCCGGATTGTCTGCGGGCAATTCTTTCCATTAAAATAGTTGTGCTGCTGCACATCATCCAGCTTCAGATCATACGCCTTCATCAGATACGCCGTTAACCGTGCACCGTTGTCGAAGGTTTTTTTCAAAATCGCCATCCTGATTGACACACAGCTCAATGCTGATGCCATTCATGTTGCCGCCCGGCTCTTGGCGCCGGTCGCCAGCATTCCAAGAAACCTCACTATCCGGAATGTGATGGTAAATCTCATGGTCATCCACCGTATAGTGCCAGGAGGTTGTGCCCTCTCCGCCGTTTAACAGGTAATCGCTGTGTGCCTTCGCATCCGCGCCCTCGGAGGGGTTACCTGTCTCATGGATTACGATGAACTTTACTTCCCGCTTGATTCCTGGCCTGCCCGGAAGTGTTTCCGGAATGAATACGGTATGCACCGGCACGCCGAAAATTTCTGTAACCTCTGGGCGATCCGCCGTCACACCGCCGCGCGTTTCCCACAGGATCACGCCGGTAATGATCCCGATCGCAAGCAATACGGCCGCGGCTGCCAGGGTCCATTTGAATCGCTTTGAGCGGAGGACTCCATGCAGGGAAATCACCCTTCCCTTCATCGGCCTGCCCCTCCTTCTCCCCACAGAGCGCCGAAACATTAATATTGGGGTTGTGATACCGGCCAAAGCTTTTCGTTTTTTTGCCGTATTGAATCGCCTGCACTGGGCACCAATGAATGCAGGCCATGCAGCTTGCGCATGTTTTTCCCCACACGGGGCGCCCGCCCTCTAGCCGAATATTTTTCTGCGGGCATACCTTCGCGCAGAGGCCGCAGCCGGTGCAGCCTTCTTCCACAGTAAAATTCCGGTAGGCCCGTTTGGCATACCAGCAAAAAGAGCGGATGCACCACATGAAGCAAAAACGGATCAATCGCCTTTGGCGGCAGGCTGTTAAGCCCTACCAACCGTTCTTCAATATCCTTTGCAATTTTCGTGCAGCGCACACGGGCATTTTCCAGCTTCGTGCGCTCCATCGCTTTATTATCCACATTCGACAGCGGCAGGTAATTATTTGGCATTGCACAAATATTCCCATAATCCAGGCGGAGGCCCTGCTTTTCCAACAGCCTTGAAAAAGCGGTTAGCGTTTCCCCGGCGGAATCGCCACAATCAGCCACAGCAAATACATAGGACGGCCGGCCCTCCACCTTCAGCTTCTTTACAAACGCTTTCACCGCATCGGGATAACTCCATGCATAGACGGGAAAAACAAAACCGATAATATCCCCTCTGACACGCAGGTTTCGCTCGCCTGTTCTCCATAATAGGAGAGATCCAACCGGACAACCTCCGCACGCATCGGCTGTGCCAACTGACGGGCGATGGATAGGAGTTGCCGGTTCCGGTAAAGAACAATAAATTTTTATCGACATCCTGTGTCACCTTCCTCTGAGAGCAGACGGCCGCTCCAACCGGCGCTTTGCAGGCAAACGTTTGCCTGCTCCGGCCGAGCGACGCATCATGTTTTTTGACAAATCAACTGGCGAAAAACGCGCAGATATAATTCTACGCTTTAAACAGCATGTTGGAGGCTGCATTGCCACACCCTGGAGCTCCCTCCGCGGAAAATGGCGTTGCCGCATCGCGGCAGGAGGCGTTTTGCGCCGACAGACATTTTTCCAATGCTTCAAGTTTCAAAGCTTGAAACTTTACGACCCGTTTGAAGCTATTTAGCCGAGAACCGAAAGCGTGAGCGCGATTCGATGGCCAATGTTCTCCGAAGCTCTTGGAATCTTTGATTCCCTAGAGATTCGTGAGGTTATTATAACATACTTTCCTCCAGCCGCAATCTCTTTCTCTCCCATTATGCAAACGCAATTTATATTCATCCATTTTATTCTAGTTTCTCAAAATTATCATGCAAAGATTGCCTCCTCCTGCATAAACAAACCTGTAAAGTAAAAAAAAAACTTTTCAGTGTTGAAAACTCTGTGGAAAGTGTGGAAACTCGTTTTTATAATTCTAAATTGAGAATTATAACGCCTTAAATGTAAAGATTTTAACTTTACTTTCACATAGTTTTCCACATCTTTGAAAAAAAACAGGCTCTGTATATACAAAATGCATATACAAGGCCCGTTTTGATGCAAAAAGCATAGCATTGCCCTTCAGGCATCATATGAATCCGTTTTTGAGCAGGATGGAACAGCGCACGCAGCGCTTTTCTACCCATCCATATAATGATCCGCTGGATAAAAATTGCGTATTTCCCAACTTTTTTTGCTTTTTCTCCATGTGGAGTGTTCTGTATGGCGCAAGACCGGGCAGGCACAACTTTTTGATCTGTCAAGTAAATGGCTTGTCGGATATAAGCCTGATCTTTTTCTTAGATTTTCCAATCAATCCGTTATTTTTCAACGAATCTCTCTATCTGTAAAGTTATTTATCTTTACACTATTCCAAGGCCATATGATCCTCAACCTGTAGTGCCTCCGGAACTCCAATCTCTTCCTCGCAAGTATAAGTGCCTGTGATAACGCAGGCCTCCTGCGTAAAATGCGTTTCCACCTTCTGCTCCAGAATTGTTGCCTCCCCCAACTCCGCCCTCACCTTTTGCTCATATTCCGCCGCTGCGGCCAACAGCGCCTGCGCTTTGGGGAGCGTAACCTCCTGTTCGATATATTCCCGCTTGAGATATGTTTCCGTGTAAACGGGCAGCGGAACCTGATTCATGCGCAGCGTATTACGAAAGAAAAAGACTCTCTGCCTCCCCTTCCGGCTGCCGGTCGAAGCCAAAAGGAATCCGCAACCCAAAAAAGGAAAGCCGATAACGCTCGCTTTCCACTCCGGTATATTGTCGTGCCTTTTGCCGGAAAGGGAAGGTATGGCTCACCGTGTGACGCGTCTGCGCGATCGCAACACCGCGCGCGTGCTTGAAGGAGACAGAAAGATCTTTGTTGGTAACAACACTGCTAATCAACAGATCCCCTTTTAGCACAGCCTCCCCCCTTCTTCACGGCCGCTTCTCCTTCATATACCTTCAGGCTGAGGATCGTGCCATCCTGTGAAGCAAGGATATTACGCGGCGTGGTATCATTCTCCACCTGAGGAGCAGGGATACGCTCGCGCACCTCAATCACGGCAGCGCTCCCCTTGATATTCAATGCCAACCAAGCAAGATCGTTGAGCCTCCTGGCTGCGGTGCGCTGCACCTCCTCCACATCGATTTTAGAACGGCGCGCCCCGATTCGGACGCCCAGCTCTTCAAATACGGCCAATATTTCCGTATCTGAAACGGCTTCATTTCCTTGCACGTCAATTGTCCAAATCATGGAGGAAAGGATGCAAACAATTAGCACGGCTACCGCTGCGCCGCAAAGCAGGCCAATTCGGCGCTTGTGGCGATGCAGAAAGAATGGAAGCCCATACCGCCCTGCCACCCGCGGCCGCATGCCGGATTTGCGCGCGCAGGCGCGGATGCGGTGATACCCACGAATTGTTGTCTTGGCATACATTTCCCCCTTGCTGCCGCTGATGTCCCACAGGGGAATATTCTCCTTGGAGCATAAATTGATAAAGCGCTCCGGAAAGCCACCCTTTGCACGGAAACGCACATATCCGCATAAAAAACGGATGAGTTTAATAAAAAGCACCTGTGTCTCCCCTTCCCGCCTACCCAGGCAACCACTTAATTAGAAAAATCAATGGAGAGGATATTGCCGGTGATAATCGCCTGCTCCAGCGTTAAAGTGCGGATGCTCAGCCCAGTGCCTGTAAACCGCACGATATTTTTGCCAAGATTCAGGCGGATAATCCCCTCGTCATATTCCACAACACCCTTACAGCCTTCAACGATTGCCTCCCGGTTACCGGAAAGCTCCATATGGGAAACGCCGCGTAGAGCGGCTTGAGGGATCTCCAGCTCCTGCGTTAGTTTTTCTTTGGTGGTCAGCCCGCTGTTTGGCGCGCCGCTGCCCCGATGGCTGCGTATTCCTGCTTTTCTCATGGCCCCAACCTCGCGTTTCCTGATATGCCGGGCATGTTCCCCGCCCGTTCCTCATATATATGCATCAGGGGGGAAGGACTATGAAAAAGAAACGGCTGAAAACGCTGCAAATCCTATTATCCGCATTTGGCGCCGCCGCCTTTGGGGGCGGCATTCTGATTGCGCCACAGGCTGCCCTCGCAAGGGGTGCGGGGTGGACTTACCTTATGCGGGCAAGTTGTGATTCCATCTCTTTTTCCGTTTTTAGCGCTTTCGTCCTTCCTGGTGCAATCCGGCCTTGCGCAACGGGCAGGCCACCTGCTGGAACCGATCACCAAGCTACTGTTTCGCCTGCCAGGCGCGGCAGGCAGCGCCATCCTGATGAGCCTGATCGGCGGCTATCCGGTTGGCGCACGCATGACGGTGCAATTGCTCGACGCCGCTCTGATCACACAAAAGCAGGCGCAGCGCATGCTGTTCTTCTGCGTCAATTCCGGCCCTGCCTTTTTAATCAGCGCCGTTGGCTCCGCCATGCTCCGCAGCCGACAGGCCGGGCTAATCCTCTGCGCGGCACTCACTGCCAGCGCGCTGCTGATCGGGCTTTGCATGCGCTTTCTCGCATCCAAAGAGACGATGAGAGAAAGCCCTGTTGTTCCCCCTACCGGCCCGTCCATGGCGCAGGCCCTGGTGGACGCCGCTACACAAGGCTGCGCAGGCATTGTATCTATCTGCGTTTGGGTCATTCTATTTTCCTGCATTGCTGCGCTGTTCAGCCTTCTTCCGCTGCCCAGCACACTGCGTATTCTTTTACAATGCTTTTTAGAGGTAACCTCCGGCTGCGCCAGCGCAGCCGGAAAGTGCCTCTGCCCGCCCTTGCGCTTGTGCTCGGCTGGGGCGGAATCTGCGTGCATTGCCAAGTGCTGCACGATGTATCCAAAACAAAGCTTTCCCTGCCGCTCTTTTTTTTGCGGCAGGGTGGCAAACGGCTTGCTTGCCTGCCTGATCAGCGCAGGGCTTTTCCGGCTGTTTCCCTGTGAAACGCCAGTTTTTTCTAACCATGTGCAGGCGTTACCGCAGGCCTTCGCCGCCTCTGCGCCGGTGGCCGCCGGAATGCTGTTTATGTGCGCCCTGCTGATTTTAGAGGTTGAAGGCCGTCGAAAAACATGCTAAACTAAGGCGATACATGGGAACAGGGCGAACCCAAAAGGGTTGGCCATCCATCATCTGGACAAGGTCGCCCGTATCTTCCCCAGTGCCAGCTGCATAACGGCACGCCCTGTCCTCTCAGCGATACGGCAATTAATTGATCACTTTGACAAGGCGGTAGATACGATGCAAAAAACATTTTCCCAAAAAATGACCTGCGGATCTGTAAACCGCAAAAAAAGGCTGGAGGATCGAAAGCGTTTCTCCAAATCCCGCCGCCCGGCGGATCTTCTGCTCAGAACGCGGATCGAACGCATGACAGAAGCTTTGTTTGACCGTGCTTATGAGGTTACCGGGGCGCTCCAGGCCGACGCTTATGTGAGCGAGGAGCCCCTGCCCTTTGCAAAAAAGGAAACCGGCAGGCTGATGCAACATCTTAAGCCTGGCGACCGCTGGGCGCAGCACACGTTTGACTGCGCATGGTTCCATGTGACGGGAAAAATTCCGCCTGTGCATCGAGGGGATCACAATGTTTATCTCATCAATATCGGCGGCGAGGGCTTAATCTATCAGCCTGACGCAACCCCTGTGCAGGCAATCACCTGCTATGCCTCTGAATACGACTATACACTCTCCTCCCCGTTAAGCGTGTCGTCAAGGATTTCTCAAAGGATGGCGAGATCGATTTTTGGATCGATGCCGCGGCAAACGACCTGTTCGGCAACCTAAAAAACGGCGCGCGCATTGGCGAATTATCCACTGCTGTGTGCCATGAGCATATCCGGGCGCTCGCCTATGACGTGCAGGCCCTGATTTCTGTTTATGACACCAACCCGGATACAGAATTTACCCTTGCAATCCTCCAGCAGCTTTCCGCGCTTTTGCAGGTGTATCCAACCATCAGCGACGCACAAGCCGCCGCATACCGCGAAAAAGCTCCTGCCTCTTTTTTGATCGGCGCAATCAGGAGCCCGGCCATTTCCAATATTACGCGATCGGCCATGCCCATCTGGATCTCGCATGGAAGTGGCCCATCCGGGAAACGAAGCGCAAAGGCTTGCGGACTTTTTCCACCCAACTACACAACCTGGAGAAATACCCGAATTATATCTTCGGCGCATCCCAGGCGCAGCTCTACCGCTGGATCGAGGAAGGGGCCCCCTGAGCTTTACCAGCGTGTCAAAGCGGCTGTGCAGGCCGGCCGTTGGGAGGTGCAGGGCGCCACTTGGGTAGAGATGGACTCAACCTCATCAGCGGCGAAAGCATGCTCCGGCAGTTTTATTACGGCAAGCAGTTTTTCGCAGAGAATTTGGGCTGGATATGAAAATCCTCTGGCTTCCAGATAGCTTTGGCTACTCCGCCTGTCTGCCGCAAGTGATGAAGCTTGCGGGCGTGCCCTATTTCTTAACGCAAAAAGATGAGCTGGAATACGGTGAATAAATTCCCCTATCACACCTTCCGCTGGCAGAGCCCGGATGGCTCCGAGGTGCTGGCTCATATGCTGCCGGATGAAACTTATAACGGCCCTGTCACAGCAGAGCGCATGAAATTTGGCGAGCGTAATTACCAAGAACGCAAAATCAGCAATCAGGCCATCATGCTCTTTGGCATCGGCGACGGTGGCGCAGGCCCCGGTTATGAGCATATTGAGCGCATGGAGCGTTTTCGCAATATCGAGGGGGAGCCTGAGGTGATCCCCTCCAAAGCGATCGACGCCTTTCAAAAGCTCGATGACGGCACCGTTTACCCGGTCCATCAGGGCGAGCTATATCTGGAAAAGCACCAAGGCACTTATACAACGCAGAGTGCCAATAAATTTTATAACCGCAAGTGCGAATTTGCCCTGCGCAATTATGAGCTGCTGATGCTCCTTGCGGGCGCTAAAACGGCGCTTCCCCTTTCGCCCGAGCGGTTGGATGCATTGTGGAAGGAGATCCTACTCTATCAATTTCACGATATCCTACCGGGCTCATCGATCAATCGGGTGTATGACGAAAGCCAGGCGCGCTACCAGGCAATTTATTCTGAAGTTACGCAGGCGGTTGCCGCGCTTTCCTCCACTGTTTTTGGCCGCGGATTCTTTAACTTTAACTCCTTTGCCGATACGGTCACAGTCAAGGAGCATGGCAAGTGGTATCAGGCTGAAATTCCATCCCTCGGCTTCCTCCCAAGGGAGGAGTTAAATGAGATTACCACTTTCCATGCGCACGCAGAAAAGGATTTCATTGAAAACGACTGCGTTAAAATCACGTTTGAAAACGGATTTATCCGCTCTTTCTATGATAAGCGGATGGGACGAGAGTTCACAGACGAGGCAAGGAGAATGGCTGTCATCGCACAATACCGCGATGTTGGCGACTGCTGGGATATCCGCCCGCAGAACTATGCCTCTTCGCGCAGGGAGGCAAGACGGTGCGTAGGCTTTGAAACGATGGTCGGCGGCCCGTGCGCAACGGCCAAGGGTTCCTACCGCATTGGAGACAGCACGGTTACCATGGATTATCATTTGATGGATCACAGCCCCGCGCTGCAAATAGAGCTCACTATTGACTGCCATCAAAAAAGCCGGATGCTGCGCATTGAATTCCCTACCTCGATTGAAACGGACGAATGCAGCTTCAACGTCCCCTTCGGTCATATCAAGCGAAAAACAACTGAAAACAACAGCGTTGAAAAAGCGCAGTATGAGGTATCCGGCCAGAAATTTGTTGACCTGAGCTGCGGGGAATATGGCCTGTCGCTCGTGAACGACTGCAAATACGGCTTCCGCTGCAAAAACGGCGTGATTGATGTAAACCTCATCCGCTCGCCTAGCGGCGGCCCGGGGCATAACGTAGACCAAGGCGTCCATCACATCAAGCTTGCACTGCTCCCGCACGAGGGTGGCCTAAGCCGCGAAACATATGCCCTAGCCTATCAGCTCAATAATCCGATTTATGAAACAGCGGGGGATGCCGCGTCGGGCCCTGCCAGCTGCTATGCCTCTTCCAACACCAATATCGTGTTGGAATCGGTCCAGCTTTCGAGGGATGGCAACGGCGCGGTGTTGCGGCTTTACAACTGCTCTGAGGCCGCGCAGGCCGCAGAGATCTCCCTCTCCGGTTATCGGAACGCGGGGCTCACCGATGTGATGGAGGATACGCTGGAGCCCTGCCAGGGGACGCTCTCCTTCCGGCCTTTTGAATTAAAACTGCTCAAAATTGAAAAGATATTATAAAGCCCCTTGCAAGCCTTTCAAGAGAGGACGGTTTCTATCATGAAATATCAGCTTTTCAGCCCGGAGATTGAGCCTTGCTGCGCTTTTTGCGAGCATGGGCGCACTGCGCCGGATGGCAAAACCGTTTTATGCATCAAAAAAGGCGTCGTCCTGCCGGGCGACCGCTGCCGGAAATACCGTTATGATCCTCTTCGGCGCGAGCCGAAGCCGCGCCCAAGGCTCCCGCAATACGACCAGAGCGATTTTGAAATTGACTAAGCTTGTTTCGGCTTCATACACACTTTTAAAAAACGTGGCTTTCGGCGCAGATACGTCTGTGTATCTGCGCCGAAGCTTTGCCTCTGGAAAGCAACAACGCATTTTTGAAAGTGCCTGTGGGGGCAGCCCTATTTTATGCGGCCGGTTGGGTTTCCGCCGCCGCGCCCTGCTTGGGGAATTGCCGCCCCGCGTGGTCGAGCGTATACTCGCCCTTACAGAGCAGCTCATCCAGCGTGACGAGCTGATACCCATCCTTTTGCAGCGCTTCTATGATGGCGGGCAGTGCTTCCGGCGTATGTTTTGCCGCATTGTGGAACAAAATAATGGAGCCGTTGCGCACCTTGGGCACCACTTTTTGATACATTTCACTGGCTGTTAGGTCCTTCCAGTCGAGCGAATCTACATCCCACTGCACTGACGTCATCTTCGCCGCATTAACTGCTTCAATCACAGCATTGTCATAATCCCCATATGGGGGCGGGCCAACGTGGGCCGCACGCCGGTGACTTTCTCTATTTTATCGTTGCAGGCATTCAAATCCTTGATGATTTCATCACGGCTGAGCTTTGGATAGTGCTTGTGTGTGTTGGAATGGTTTTGGATGCTGTGGCCCGCATCATGCAGGGCCTTCACGCTTTCCGGGAATTTATCCACCCACTCGCCCACCACGAAAAAGGTTGCCTTTGCCTGATATTTGCCCAGCACCGCAATCAGCTCCTGCGTATCCTCATTGCCCCACGCGGCGTCAAAGGTGAGGCAAGCCTTTTTCTCCGCTGTTTCCACGCTGTAAACAGGCAGCAGCTTCCTGCTTGCGGCAGTGACCACACTCAGGCCCTGCGCTGCCAGCACAGCCACCAGCAGCCCTGCCGCGAGGCAGCTTGTCAGCACAGCCAACCGCCTACGCGTAAAAATCATAACCTTCATGGCATCCCATCCTTGCAGAAAATTCGGCGCGAAAAGCGCACCTGTTTAATCATGCATATGCGGTGAGGGCTTGTCACCATGTTATTCATTCAAATTCCATGAAAAAACGACTCCGAGCGCAAAAATCAGAAAAAATCACATAAAAACGCCGATTTCTTCGGTTTTCGCTCTCCAATAGCTGAAAAAATCTAATTTCGCCTTGATCCCCCCCAAAACAGCATACAATAAATGAATTCTGATATCCGCTTGAAACTGCTTTCGCGCAGTTGTACCCCTGCCTTTCCGGCAGACTGAAAACAGAATAGAAACGAGGAAACCAGTGATGCAGCTCATTACCCAAAAAAATATTAAGCTTCAAAATATGATGAAAGTTTTCCAAGAAATTTACCGCCAGGGCTCTATTTCACGGCAAACGCTAGCCTCCAAAACAGGGATCAGCCTGATGACGGTGGGGAAAATTGTGGATCAGCTCGTTCGGTGCGACATTGCCTCTGAGGAAAAAAAGGATACTACCAAGGTGGGCCGCAAGGGCAATGTGGTCTCCATCGTTCCGGATCGCAAAAAATAGTATTGATCGATCTAGAGCAGCGTGATTTCCGACTCGGCCTTTTGCAAATGGATTTAAAGCTCAAACCAGATCTTTATCAGCACCAATACGACCACAATCAAAGCTATGAGGAAAACCTCCGCAATGCGGTCTCCTCATTTTTGCGCGAGCAGTTGGAGGATGAGATGGGCAACACGGTCGGCGTAGGCGTATGCGTGCCCGGCCCCTACTATCAACAGGGCGATAGGGTGCTTCATTCGCGCATCCCAGGCTTTCTTCCGCTAAGCTAAAAGCAACGCTGTGCCCTTTCTTTTCCGATCAGATTCTTTACATCGATGAAGATGTGAGATGCGCTGAGCAATTGAACGGCAGCCTTACATTGCAGGATGACCATATTTTTACGCTCTCATTAGTGAAGGTGTGAGCGGCGCAATTTTTTATCATGGCCAAGTTCTTAACAGCGCCTATTCCTGCGCGGGTGAGATTGGCCGAATGTATACGAAAAGCGGCAAAATGATTGAAGAAGCCGTGGGCATTGGCGGCCTGTGCAGGCTGTTTACGAAGCCGGATGGCTCCGTGCCCTCTTTTCAGGAGGTTGTGGCAAACCATCGGGAAGACCCCCGCCTGTCCGCCTATCTGGAGCAGGCAATTCCAGAGCTTGCGCTTCTGTTTGCCAATGTGACCTGGCTGCTCGATCCGAAAACGATCATTGTGGAAACCCCTTATAGCAAGCTTGATCCGCAGTTTATCGATAAACTGCGGGAGGCATTGAAACGCTGCTTCTGCCGCAGCGCGGGATTTTATGCCGGAGCTTCTGCCAAACAAGGAGGAGTTCCGCACAGCATGCTACAAGGGCGCGGGGCTGGCGATCCTCGAGCGGTATTTTTACGATCTGGAGCGATAAGGATAATTTGGAGGATTGGTTGAAAGGGAAGGGGCTGCGCCAACGCCTTTTTTATGGCGTAGGATTCGCACGAACCACAGGGCAAGGGATGAATCGAAACGGGCGAACACAGTTCGCCCCTACGGCGGGGTTTGCGTCAGCCGAGGGATGGGATACATCAAGAAAACGGGCGAACACAGTTCGCCCCTACGCAACGCAAAAGAAAATTTCCACAACCCAAAGAACATTCCTACAACGCAAAAAATGCCTACAACGCAAAAGAAAATTCCCCGCGTGCACCGTCGTGCACGCGGGGAATCCCGTAATTCATAGAAACCCGTCCATCACGCCGTTCCAAGGACGTGTGTCAGGAATGGGAGGCAGGCATCCGGACAAGCCGCCGCCTCACTCCCACTGGGCTACTACCGGGCGGAAGCTTCCTATGCAAACCCGGCTCACATTCCCGCCTGTCGACAAAGCAGAAACATGGAGCGCCCATTTCCGAAAACTCTTTTTGCTGCGACCGCGCCATTCAAGCACGCCTAATCCGCCGTGTAATCTGTCGATTTCCATTTTCCGCAAACATGTCATGCGCCGATTCATTCAATGGTTGAGGACGTGCAGTTTTTTGGAAAACAGAGAATGCAAACACAGGCATTCAGGGCGCCCGGCCGGTGCGGGAACCGCATAAGAGCTTATCGGCTTTACCATACCCGGGCAATGGCAACACAGGGCAGAATGAGAGCGCAACTTTTCCCCCCGACTTCGGAACCCAGGCCCTTCCATGTGGCTCATGAAAAAACATCAGATTTCTTATGTAAGACTCTGAAAAGCCCGCACACCGTGCTCGGAAGATGGAGGCCCCCGGCAGCCTGCCCAACCGCCGTTCACCCCTGGAGGCGCAGCCCGCATGCACAAGGCTTTGCGGAAAACGCCTATCTGGTATCATAACCTCGCCTGGATGCTTGGGGAGATGGGGAGTCCCCAGGCAAACCAAAGCCAAGCCGGTTGCCCGGCATTGGTGAAGAAATAAGGTGGCTGCCAGGCGAGGTTACAAACTAAAGAAAAGAAAGAAGATGGAATCAGGAGAGCGCGCCCAAGCCATTGAAGATGCCTTGGAACCACTCCACAATCTTCATGATGAAGCTCAGGATGGAATTGCCCAAGTTCTCAAAGAACAGCTGGATGGAGAACGAAGCCTGCGCTTCCACCTTGACCGCTTCATCAGGCATCACAAAGGAAATATCCCTCTGTGTAAGATCTTCCACGCCCACATCGATGGTATCTCCGTTTGCGTTGGTGATCTTCCAGCTCTTGAATTCGTAATTCTTTTTGATGGACTCCGCATCAATCATAACATAGACGGTGCTGCCCGCCTGATAATCACCGGAGCCGCTGCCGCCGGTGACCGCAACATTGTGGAAGAAGCTGATATCCAACTGCTTCGCTGCGGAAGCATAGTTGCAGGGATCCTTTTCCCCGCCGTATACGTTGCGGTTACGGTATACGCGCCGCTCTTTGCGTTATCATCCAGCTGGAAGGTTGCCACATCTTGAACACCCTTGCCCTCGATGACGAGATCCTCTGCCAACGCATCGCTGTGCAGCGTATAGGTGACGGCGCCCTTCGCATCGGAATTCCCTCTGCCGGTGACGATGATCCGGCGCGCGGCCTCATCCATCTCGCAAAGCATTGGGAACTCCTTGGACACTGGGTTGACAACCACCTTCACCGGGATGAAGGTTTCGGCATAGTTATTGTTATAGATGGTATAAGCGCGAACCAGGATATCGTCATACGTGCCGACTGCCAGAACCTGGTCAGCCCGCGGGTCGGATAGGGAACCAGCGGCACCGCCGACGCCCGTCCAGCCCCAGCTAACGCCGCTCGACGGAATCGTCTCCAGTTCGCTGAAATTTCCAAGAGAGACATCTTTTAACTTTGTGCCATATTCGATGGTGATGACGGGAACGGAAAGAACCGATATCGTTCCCTTTGCAACCTCCACAGGTACCTTCACAGTAACCGGAAGAGCTGCGGCGGCATCATCTGGGGTAAACGTAACAGAAATCTGATATTCTCCAGCGCTGAGCTTCTGCTCCGGGTTTGTGAAGCTGAAGGTGCCGGGCACATTCGCTTCACCGCCGCTAAGCGCTAACTCGGAGACCGTCAGGTTTTCCTTAAATACTATAGGAGCGATCTCCGGCATTTTTGTAATTTCAGCAGGGGCAACCGAACTGGCCTGCTCCACTGTGAACGTATACTCTACAATAGCCCAAATAGTTTCATCCGTCGTATGAGCAATTCGAATTGGCTCTGTGTACGTGCCAGGTTCTTCAAATGATTTATCCGCATTCACCCATTCCGCTTTAAGAACTGTGTGTTTGTATGTTCCGGTCTGATCCCAACCACCCTGTTCTGTTGCCATACGCAAAACAGCGCCCGTGACTACCAACGGATAAGATGATAAAGGCGTTTGTGTTTTCACAGCCTCCGGTTGATATCTTTCTGCAATATTTCTGTATACATACAAAAGTGGTTTGCTTCTCTCGATCACCTTAACACCCGCCCCATCAGCTGCGGCTATAGCGATCATTGGCACTGTACACAATACTATTAGCATACAAAGCAATATGGATAGCACTCTTCGCCCAACAACATGTTTTTTCCTTACCATCCGGACACCTACCTCCAATATGATACTAGAATTTAGGGAATTAACTTTCCCTCCATATCTTACGATATCATTGGAGGAAAATAAAAAATGTCGCTTTCTGATGTTGAATTCAGAAAAAATCCAGCCGAACATATTTGATGTAAAATAATTTAACGAATGGTATTATATCCTTAAATTTCGACCTGATTCTACCATATACATTTTGGAATTGTCAAGTGTTTTTTCCAATTTATGTGCTATATAACTGAAAAATCTGTTTTTATTATCAAATAGCACACCATGAAATCCACTTTCCCCTATGGTGCGACAAGGTTGTTCAACCTCTGCTCGCCCGGATTATCCGGACGGGCAGAGGTTTGAGGCAGGTTATGCCGCTGGTAATTCGTTATTTCCCGTCTGGTCGATCACATAGGTTCCCGCGATATGGGCATCCATGATCGCCTTATCCGTTGCGTCAATCTGGCCGTCGCTGTTGAGGTCCGCCGCGGTAAAGAATGGGCCGCCTGCAAAGAAGCCAGCCGTATCACCGCCACTGACAAGACTATTCATGATCGTCTGATCAGCGTCTGTGATCTCACCGTCGCCATTCAGATCTCCGAAGAGCACTACAGTATAGAGTGCCTTTTGAACTGCCTCTTGTTTCACATAAACATATGCTCCGGTTCCAAGAGAGAACTGATCGTGCATGTCGATCTCAATTGTGTAATTGCCAACTGGGCTAACATATCCAGACAAGCTCAGCATGAGCTCTTCCAAACCATAAATAAACATCTGACGAGAATCAATGACAGCTGTGCTGCCAGTATCCACTGTCAGGACTTCATCCTTCAGGTTCCGATAGGCCTTCATGAGCTCTACGCGCGCCGTGTTGACCTTGGCCTGAATGGCTGCGCTATCCGCCTGCACCTCAAGGGCAAAGGCCTTTGCAGCAGCATAATCCGCCCAGGTATCCGGCGCCTTGCCGGCCTGCGCTTCATTGCCATAGGTGGTGAGCGCCGCATTGAGCGCGGTCTTATCGGCCGCCTTGGTGATCATGCGGGGGTAGAGCAGCTCCACCATATGCTTGGCATACTTGATATCAAGATCGCGCACTGCGGGCGCCGTCTCACCCTCCGCAACGTTCTGCGAATTGACGATGCTCCAAGCGCTGTTGAACCAAGACTGCCAGCGGCGGAAGGTGAAGAGTTCATAATTGACAAAGTCAAAATACTCTGTGCCTTCCTGCGCCTGCAAAGGTGGCCTTGAGGTCTGCAATGGCCGCGGCATTGGTGGGCTTCACCTTTGCATCCAGAGCCGTTACCGCCGCGTTAATGGCGTCCACAGCCGCCTTATAGGCGTTGTCGGAGCCATCCGGATTGGCGGGGTCTGCAAACATCTTGCTGTGATCGGGGGTTGCCCTGTGTGAGCGCATAGCCCGCTTCAAGCGCTGCAAGGTATGCATTCCACTCCGCATCCGCGTTCGCCTGATAATCGGCGCGCTGGCGGCTTGCGCCCATCACGGTGCTCAGCAGCCCGGGCAGGCCGAAATCGTTATAGATGACGATCTTGTGATCGATCGCGCCCGTGCGTTTCACACTGCCGCCTTCGTTGCGGATATCGAACTGGAAGGTGACGTCATAGATGCCATAGGGCTGCGGGTCGTTCACATCGCGGCTGACCGCGTAGGGGGATACTCGGCCATAAGAGCTCTGGCCCATGCCAACGCCGTCCAGCAGGAGGATATAATCATATGCGCTGCCCGCCTCCGGCGCATTCGCGCTCACGCCTGCCGGCAGAGTGCCGTTGACAACCGCATTGAGAATGCGCTGCGAGCCATTCTGGCCCTGGGTCAGGTGATAATAGTGGCGCGCCATCACGTTGAACATGCCGACCTGATTGACATCTGTTGTGTAAAGATAGGTCGGATAGCCTTCGATGAGGACACAGTTTGCATGGTTGGCATCCTGCTCGCCCGCCGTATTGGTGGCTTCATAGTTGCCAGCCGTTTTATAGAAGTAGGAATAGGTGGAAACCACCTGCGGCGTATCCGTGAGAACCGCGCCTGTTTCATCGAGGATGTGATAGGCAAGGTCAAAACGGACTTCCGTGTTATTCGCCACGGAGCCGGAGATCGCAACATCGATGGAGTCATTCGCATCGATGACGGTGTCGGCCACAGCGCCTGTGGTCAGGCCGGCCGTGTTCGTCAGGGAGACGAGCTTCAGCTTATACATGGCGTCCTGATGGAGCACACCGGCGGCATCGCGCCAACCGCGGTTGAGGCCGTTGGAGAGGTTGGAGATGCGCATGGTCTGCCCAGAGGGAACGTTGCCGCCATCACAGTAAACGCGGGAGGCAAGGCTCAGCCCAGCTTTACCGAGGGACTGCTCATTGCCAAAGCCTGTGATGGAAACCAGCAGATTGAGCACGGTGGGCATCAAGGTTTCTTTCTTCGAGGAGAGCTGCTCAAGCAGGTTTTGGAAAGCCGCCTTGAGCGTTGCTGTGTTCAGCGCATCCTCAAAGTTCACGATGGTGCTCGGGATCGTTCCAGGCGCAAGGCCGTTAACGATGCGAGTGACAAGGCCGACGATAACGGATTTCGCCGTTGTGTTATTCAGGGAGCTGTTTTCGCTATGATCAAAGAAGGTGAACAGCTTGCCGAAATTAACATCAAGCAGCGTATCCATGACGTAATTGACGAGCGTTTTCGCCGTCAGATCCGCCTCAACGCCCGCGCCATCGGCATCGCGGAACATCTCTTCATAATTGAACCAGCGCCTGTCAGCAATGGCGAAAACAGCGGTGTCGAGTTTCTCCCAGACATTGGCCGCCGTGATGCCATCCTTGGAGATGGCAAGAATGCCATCCGCATACTGCATGCCCCAGCTCAGAAGAGCCGCAAGGAAGTTATCGAACGTATCATTCGCAGCTGTGGGATGATAGTCGAAATCAAAGAGATTGTTGAAATAATAGGTGCCGATCACCTTTGCGCAATCGAGGATTGCCTCGTTGGTATCCGCAACCACGATGCTGTCATACTTTTCGGGGACGATTGTGGCGATGAATTCCTTCATGCCGATCACCGCGATCTCGCGCAGAGAGGCGTCCGCCGGAATCGTCACATGCTTGACGAATTCCTGCACGGCGGAACGCGCAATGTAAGTGGCGAGATCCATGGTTTGCATGTTGGTGGTGTCGATCGTATCGCCGCCGAGCGGAATGATCGCTTTGATCAGGCTGCTGATATTATCTTCCACAAGCTGAGCCTGCGTTTCGCCAGCGTTTGCCGTCATCCGCCAGGTGAAAAGCGTCTGGCCGGGCTGAAGCATTTCGTTGACATAGTGGCCCAGGATCGCATTGAGCTGCTCTGTGAAGCCCTTCGCGGTGTCGAACCCGCCCGGATTCTCAGCAGATTTATCCGGATAAGCCGTTACGATATAATCCGGATTGACGAGGGCTGCCAGATTGCCGCCCTTCTGAGAATTGGCGGTGATGGCATTTTGAATGACGCCTTTCAGGCCGCTATTCATCAGCGGAACCAGGAACTGATTCAACGCGCGGAAAGCAACCTCTTCAATGGCACGGTAGCCGTTGGCCGTGGCTAGATCAAGATCGAAGCCGGGCAGGATGCCATCGAAGCCGACTGCCGCTGCGTTTTTGCCGCCAACCTGGTTATCCAGAATATACTGGACGATTTGGTCGAGGGTTTCGCCCGCGGGCATCGGATCGCTCGTGGTCGGGTGGACGAGATTCCAAAGCGTTTCCTTGATGAAATTCGGAATGTCGTCGATGATAATGCGGATGTTGGAGGGCAGGTAGCTCTTCACGATGGCCCAGTTAAAGGAGCCATCCACCAGCTTGGAGAGCGTGCCCGCACAGTGGCCGAGATAGGTCACGATGGAGTTGAGCACATCCACATCGGTTGCACCTGCTGTTGAGCGGCGCACAGAGGCAATGTCAGCGCGATGCGTTTTTAAAACCGCAAGATCGCCGACTGTGGCGGAGCTAAAAAGGATGTTGCCAGTCACGCTGTAAATCGAGCTCAGCGCGTTATCGATGGATGTGAGATTCAGCGTGCCGACGACGGAAACATCAATGACGATGTTTGCATCCGCCAAGGCGCGATCCACTTTGTCGAGCAGCAGAGAAGCCTGCTGCGCTTCGGTCAGGTGACCTGATCGATCGTGTTGTAATTGTCTGTTAGGGCGTCATCCAGATACGGCGCATATGCCGCCGTAACGCCAACAGAGATGGATCCAAAGATCATCACCACAGCGAGAATGACACTAAGGAGACGAGCCGTTCTATGCTTTTTCACTAGAATTCTCCTTTCTACATTTGAAATGCACGCGCGTGCTGTTGGCACGGCAGATGCAACGCGGCGTTTTTCAACGCAGACACGCCTCTACCGCTCCCATTCCCTTGGATCGGGCCCTCGCAGGGCCTGCTTTCCGCAGGAACCTCCGTTGGGGATGCAGCTTTCACTGCTCTGCGCCACACGCGGGCGCAACGATTGCACGTTGACGAGCCGGCAATGGCACACTCTCCCCTTCTTCTTTTTATGTTTCACACGGTTGAACCAGGCGTTTTTCAAATTCATCGCCTGGAGGCGCAGGGTGTCGCCAGGCATCGCAAGGCCGGGGCACGCACCCGTGTGGGCAAATCAAACCAACTGAATTCAGTCGATCAAAGCCTGATCTATCCCACTATTCCCTTTCTTTTCCTGATAATCCCCTGCTTTTTACAAATTTTTCTGGACTTTTTTTCAGTTGCATTTTTTGACTGCACTATGGGGCCAAAATTCAGTCTTTTTGCAGGCAAAATGGCTTCATTCTGACTTCATTGAATGCCGTTCAACCTTTTTTGCAAATGGGGCCAAAAAGCAGTTATTATGAAGTCAAAGTGACTTCATTGAATGCTGTTCAACTTGTTGCAAACGGGGCCAAAAGGCAGTCATAACAGCCCCATTATGACTGCATCCATTCCAGAACTTATGGGCTGTTTTCGTCTGCTGCGAGGCTAAAAACTCAGTCATTATGCAGTCATTACGACTTTATTTTGACTGCATTTCAGCCTGTAATTGAAGTTTTTTAAGTCGCACTTTTCTCCTGCATTATGGGGCCAAAATTCAGTCTTTTTTTCGCAGTCAAAACGAATTCATTCTGACATCGTTTTTTCGTTTCAACTTTTGTGAAAAGCCAGTTCACAACGCCATATGCCGTTTCCCAATCATCACTCCAGGCCAATATTCCGGCTTCAAGCAGCATTTTTAGCCTTTTCTCTTCGATCAAAGAGCAAATTTCCAGATACGGCTCGCTCAATCCCAGCCTATCTTGGCGGGCAAAGCGTTGAAAATTTGGCGGGATCTGGACGAAGCAGAATGTTTTCGGATGAAGGCAACCCGAACGCCCACGGTAGAAGGGCAATCCGGTTTCCGCGGCTGCAACGGCCACTTTGAAAGCATCCGGAAATGGCAGTTTTTTCGCACAACTGCCGATTCACACGAAACCACACGCAGAAATAAACGAAATCCACTTCCGAAAAAGCGGCTTCCGCCTCCTGCTACGACCCATTTGTTTCTGCTTTTTGCCTTCATTTGAGCGAACCAATCGCCAATGGGTGATTCGCGCGCGTATAAACGCGCCTCCCGCAAAGCATGCGGGCATGTCCAAATTGATAGCGCGTATTTGCCATCTTAGTCCATTCAGAATCATAAGCTCATGAATCAAGCGGCATCAGCGCTCACCATAAGCCATTGGACTCACCTCCCTCTTCCATATTCACGCGCCCGGCTCAGCCATTCTAAAGAAAAATAACCGAGAAAAAAAGACATGTGGCCAACACATGCGCTCATAGGGGCCGGAGCACGCGTCCATTCGTTCCATTTTTCTCTCACCACGGTAGTATGTGAAATAAGACCACATTATTAACATGGTATCTCCCACAAAAGGTTCGATTTCAAATGACAACTTTCCCCTTGTCGATTTCCAATATAAACCTTTATTTGAGCTATGTCAACATTTAATTTCCCAAAAATATTAGAATTTAATGTTTTTTATATACAAAACCACATATAATGGGTTTATGTCGAGGAATTATGTGTATGAAACGGAATAATTATCCTTGAAATTAGTAATATAAAGTTATGATATATAATTTGCATAACATCTCTAAATCTTAATTCGTGATTGTTATAGAGCTGTATTCGCATAAAAAAGCCTGATTTATCTAAAAATTACGTGTAAAGTAGTATTGCATTACATAAAATAAACACATAAAAAAGGAACCGCTGGCAGAAAACGCAGCGGTTCCAAATCAATCCATGTTAAATTTTTAAAAATTTTCACTTTGTGATACAGACTCTGCCCCGTAGAGAAACCTAAAAATTATTTTTCGGCCCGTTTGCGCAGCATTTTTTTGATATGCCTGGCGCATCTCCTCCGAGGATTCCTCCGGCGCGCGCGGGTTGCAATGCGCCCATGCACCCGTTTCACTGGATGCGTTGAATTTTTGCTTATCCGCAGAGCGCATCGGCGGGAAAAAATTCAATATGGAAGTGATAATCCTTGCTATAGTCCCCTGTGTTTACGGGAGCGTTATGCATGCACATCATGTAAGGGAACTGATAATCAAAAAAGATTGTCAAACATCGCCACAGTATCGCGGATGGTAACGCCGAGGGCGAAACGCTCCTCTTCATTGAGATCCGTCATATAAGGAACGTGACGGTTTGGGAAGATATATACGCCATACGGGTATTCGCAGAAAAAGGGCAGGAATACTGTGAAATACTCGTTACGGAAAATAATCCGTTTCTCCGCAGCCAGTTCATGCTCCAGCATATCGCAAAAAATGCATTTGCCTGTTTGCTCATAATGCTCATGGGCAGACTGTGCCTCCAGCTCCAGCTTTTTGGGAACATAGGAATAGCCATAAATCTGGCCGTGTGGATGCGGCATGGAAACACCCACGAGCGCACCGCGGTTTTCAAATGGAAATACATATTTAATCTTTTCATCCGCACGCATCGCTTCATACCGCTCGCACCAAAGGGCAACCAGCTTTTGCATATGCTCGTCCGACAATTCAGGGGCGTGACCGTATGGCCGGGAGAATATAAAATCACTTCGCATTTGCCATAGGAAGGGCGCACTTTAAAAAGTCATCCGCCACATCATCCGGCTCCGGCGGATTCTGGGAAAGCGCGGGAAAATCGTTATCATATTTCAGCACTTCATAATCGGGCACATTGCCAAAGCTCGGGCAAAACGGGCAATAATCCTTCGGCATATTGGGCCGGTTCTGCCGGTTGCTCGCAATCATCACCCAATCCTTGGTCAAGGGATGCCATCTCAATTCAGCCATACAAGTCGCTCCTTTTCTGCACGTTGTGAAAAAACACAAGGTTCCTAATTCTTATTCTAGCCGATTCGCCCAGCGTACGCAATATTTTCAGGCCTTGAAAAAAAGCCTGTTTATGTAGAATAAAATCATTTTATTCGATAAAAATATGTGCAAAATAGGATAATCCCTAAAAAACCATAGGAAAGCAACGCACTTTTTCTATTTATAATGAAAAGAAATTCCCGTTTTCTATTCCCCACTTATCCAATTTTTTCTCTCTCATCGAGCGGAGAGCGCCTGACGTTTCAAAAACAATAGGCGGGCACTCGAAAAAGGCCCGCCTGGAACAATTCAACCTTTGTTTTTATGCCCTACATGCTTAATCACGGAAATTAGAAGGTAGCTTTGGCAGAAAAAAATTGCGCTGTTCCTTTCAACCTCATATACGGGCGCGGATTCCATAATTGCGGCGCAGCAGGGATGGACGCCCAATGCTGCAAGCATTGGCGTCACCATTTGAAACCGCCGCTCAAAGCTCTCCGCATTGCGCCGTTCTTCCCGCGTCCAGCCCAGCCTCTGCGACGGCGGCAAAACGAGGATAACACATTTCGCTCATGTGCGCAAAGGTTTCGATATATTCTGCCCAAACCGGTGCTTCCACACCCAGAATGTTTTTTTGATAAATTGGCCTGACTTCCTTGAGCGCCGGGCGGTAATGGTACGTTTTCCGCAACGGGGTCATCGCATAGGGGTAGTCACAATAGTAATGATAAAAATCGGATACGATGAGTTTGCCGCCACCATTTGCCCAGCGCGCGCATTCCCCGTTTTTATCCATCCACATCTGCACCACGGCAGAGGGGGCAAGGTTGCCGCCACGCAGGGATTCGTTCCAGACAACAGCCGCCCTCCCCGGTCGCCCAACCAGGATATGATGCGGTTCATAAAATAGCCCTGCAACGCTTGAAGGCTTGAAAGCCCCTCTTCCCGCATTCGGGCCTGACAATCCGGGCAGGCCTTCCACCGCGCCTTCGGCGCTTCATCGCCACCGATATGGATATAGCGGGAGGGGAATACAGCAAGCATTTCCTCCAGGACGTCAAAAATGAGACGAAACGTCTCCTCCTTGCCTGCACATAGAATATCTTTAAAAATCCCTTGCTTTGTTTGCACCTGAAACGGCCCGCCCGTGCAGGAGAGAGCCGGATGCGCCGCCAGCAAGGCCGAGGTATGGCCCGGCATGTCAAACTCCGGCACCACCTCAATATATCTCTCGGCGCAATAGGCAACAATTTCCTTCATCTGCTCCTGTGTATAGGCCCCACCATAAGGGCCATCCACATGGATTCCGCCAAAATCGGAGGAACGCCGCATCGAGCCTATTTCGGTCAGCTCCGGGTGTTTTTCACCTCAGCGCGCCAGCCCTGATCATCTGTGAGATGCCAGTGGAACACATTCATCTTAAACAGCGCGGCGGCATCAATCATTTTTTTCAGATCCGCGACGGTGAAAAAATGGCGGGCGCAGTCAATCATAAAGGCACGATAAGGGTAGGCCGGCTCGTCACAGATGCACATGCATGGAATCCGCCCTACGCTAGTGGCTATGAGTTGCCTGACCGACTGCATCGCGTAAAACAGCCCGCGCGGCGTGCCGGCGCTGATTGTAATCCCCTCCGGGCGGACATGCAACCGGTAGCTCTCCGCGCCGGATAACCGCGTATCGATCATACGCGTGACAAAATCCTCGATCCGCCCTTCACGCGGGATCGTAAAAAAGCCCTCCCTGGGCTGAATCTGGTTGGGGCGTGGCACAATATTGCAGCGATACATGTTCGTCGTCCTTCCCATAATGAGAAATGAAATAAAACAGGATATGACCTTATCCATTATAATGCATCGGGCTAGGCCGATGCAAGCTAAAGCTCTTTTCTTAAAAAATGTTTCATTCTTCTGAAACTTTTTCGACTGATTCAGACGCTTCTACAGTGAACGGCGTCAAACCGCCATACAGGTTTCAGCACGCCGCCATCAAAGGAAAGGGAGGCATTGGAATGGCCGGCCAGGCAATCGAACCCCTTTTCAATCAAATGTACGATGAAACGAGTCAAAAGGTTCTCATCTATATCACCTCAAAATGCGGAAACCCTTCTGATATTCAGGATATCTTTCAGGAAACCTACACAGAGCTTTTTTTCATTCTGAAAAAAAGGGGAGGCGAATATGTCCAAAACTCGGAGGCCTTTGCCATGCAAATTGCAAAACAAAAGGTCTACCGGCACTATACCCTGCTGCAAAAGTTGAAAAACGGGCTTCCCATAGAACGGGAAAACCGGGAGGGCGAGCCGTTCGAGGCGGCCCTGCAAACGCAGGAACCCTCCATTGACGACCGCTTGGTCACCGACGCGCTTCTTGCTGAAATACGCCTCCATCTGCGCGGCAAACCTGCCGTTACCCAAAAAATATTTTATCTTTTCTATAATATGGAGCAAACAATCCCGCAGATCGCGGCGGAATTGCAGATGACCGAATCCAACGTGAAAAACCGCCTGTATCGCACGCTCTCCGAGCTGCGTGCGAAATATCAGCCTTAAAAAACGCTACAGCCGTACAATCCCCGGCATACAAAGAAAGGAAGGATGACTCTCATGCAAGAACGAGATTTGCTTCGGCAGGCAATCGCGCCCTGCCTGCCCGACCCAGAGCAGGTCCGGCAGAACATCCTGCGCGAGTGCGCGCCAAAGGCGCGCCGAAAAAAGCCTTCGCACCTATTTACCAGCCGCCGCATGCATCGCGCTGCTGCTCACAGCGGCCGTGCTGTTCTCCCAGTGGAGCCCGCTCCCAAATCACCCCGCCGCGGCCGAAACGCAACCCCCTACGCTCGCTGCGGCGGCGCCGGAGACGCAGCCCCCAACGCCTGCCGCTGCGCCCAAAGCGCATTTTAATGAGCTCGGCGCAGCAATTTTCGCAAGCAGGCGCTACTACGACCCGAAAGAGACCTTTGAAAAGCAGCTGACCTTTGCGCAGGTGGTGGAATATTTAGGCCGGGACGTTCGCCCCACATTTCTTCCGTCTGATTTGCACGCCATTGATGTAAAGGATATGTCCTTTACAATGATATACAAAAACGACGGCACCATTTTGTACGATTCTATCGGCTTTTATTATCAGGAAACACCTGGAAACCCAGATTATAATCCGCTCGAACGGAAGTTGGTCATATCGGTCTCCAAAATGCAATTATGGAGCGACTGCATCTATGTCTGGCCGGACGATATGCAAAAAACCGATCTCAACGGCCATGCGGTGCTGTTCGGCAAACGTAAAATGGACTACGGTCCGTACACAGTCGTTGAGGACGGCCCCAACACGCCCGCTGGCTATTACGACTTGTTGATCGCTCAGTTTCAGTTTGCGGGGTTGGATTATGAGGTCGTAGCGGATAACCTGACAGAGGAGGAATTCGTCAAAATCATTTCCTCCATGCTCCCCGCCTAAAACGGTTGAAGCCGCCCGACCGCAGGCTTCTACGGTGATCACCGGGGCGCTGCCTGTAAACAACGCATCAGCGGCCCCTTACAAAAAAAGGGGCGGTGCAGGGGGATTTCCCCTGCACCGCCTTTTCATTATATATAGGCTCAAACCTTATTGCACCTGCTGCTGCGGCGCGGGCTGCCGGTAGTCGATCTCCCCGGCCAGGGGCTTGCTCATCTGCCCAAAGGATTCCGCCGCATATACCTCCACTCGATAGCTGCCTCCCGGCACGGACGGATCAATTGCAATCTTCACCGTATCCGCCATGCTTTTTTCGCCTTTATAAAAATCGGAATAGACCGTATATTCATATTGCGCGCCCGTCTGCGTATTCGTCAGGCGCAGGAAATAGCTGTGCACCAGATCCGTATGCCGCGCAGCGGGGAATGAGATACCGGGGAGCGATTTGACCGCTCCATCCGGGTTCCAATTCGAAATCGCGGATTCATAGGCAATTGCCGCGCCCTGTGGGAACACCGGCGCAGCCCTCCCGATCTGCCTGTCGTTCATGCGATAGGTAAAATGCGCCAGGTCAAGCGGATAGGCAAGTGTCCAGCGGCTGTCCGCCTTTTCCTCGCATTTTTCGAGCACATTCCATCGCTCGATCTCTGTTTTTTCCTGCCCGACATTCATAATTAGGCACATCGGCACATGCGTATCGTCCGGTGGGCAGCTGATATAGCCCTTCAGCGTGCTGTAAGCGTTCGTTTCCGCGTCATAAGCGCGGAAGGCGTCGAATTTATCGCGCTCCATCTCCAGATAGGCGATAGACTGGGTTGTAAAGGCCGTGAACTTGTCCTGATAAATAGAACGCTCGTCGAGAATTGAGAAATGGCTATGGCCGGAGATCGACACCGCCTGCGGATATTTGTCGAGCAGGCTCTTCAAGCTCTGGTCGCCCCACTCCCCACTGCCGTAAACCGTGGCGCTGGGGTTCTGGTGCGTGATGACGAAAATAGGCTTGCCGTCCTTTTCCGCGTCCTTCTCTGCTAGCGCAATTTGCTCATCCAGCCAGTTAAGCGCGCGGCCCGTGTAGGCACGGCTAGAGTCGCCTGAATCCGGGCTAGCGGCGATAAAATGAAAACCGTTGAGGATTAGGTGCGTCCAGGGCGACTGCTCTAAATTCTTTTCAAACAGGTTTTGCTTATAGCCCGGGTAACCGTGGCTGCCCTCCGTCCAAAAATCATGGTTGCCCATGATATACTGGGTCACCGGGCGGCTGGCCGCGTCCGAATATACTTCATTGAATACGGATAAATAGGTTTGATAGCCGAAATCGCTCGCCACCTCGCAGAAATCGCCAACGTGGATGAGTAAATCGACCTTCTGCTCCTTCATCAGTTCGAGCGCCGCCTTCAGGTTCGCCTTGTAGACGCCTTTGTTGGCCTGTTCCTCCTCTTCGCTGCCGGGCAGCTGCGTATCGCCAAGGATACCCACGCGCAGGTTTTTTCCGTCATGGACGCTGCCCAGATCTTTTGTTTCGGCAATTTTGGGCGCTAAAAAGAAATGAAGGCACACCGCCGTAGTCACAGCCGCCGCCACAACCAGCACAACGGCCGCCGCAATGACAATTTTCCAAATTTTTTTCATCTGCTTTCTCCTTCAGATAGGCCGGGCGAAGGCCGCCGCCCGGCCGTTTTCTATGTTATTTCTGAATTTCGAGCTGTGGCTGCGTGTAATCAATCTCCGCCGTTAGTGGCTCGCTGCGCTTACCAAAGGATTCATAGGCATAAACCCTTACCGTATATCTGCCGCTGGGCAGCGTCGGATCGATCGCCCAATCCACCTGCTTTGCCATGGAGCCGGGCCCAGATAATAATCGGAATAGGTCTTATAAACATATGTCTTGCCCGTCTGCGCATTGGTCAGCTCATAGAGATAGAGGTTGACCAAATCCGGATTTGTTGCCGCGGGGAAGCTGACGCCCGGCAGAGTAGGCGTTTTTCCAGCCACTTCGCGCGTTGAAGGGATGGACGGATTATAGGTTATAGAAGCGTTCTTAGGAAATTCCGGCGCAACGCTTTTCGCTGCGCGCGCATCATAGCGGTATTGGAAATTGCCGCGCTCCATCGGGTAGGTGAGCTTCCAGCGGCTGTCAGCCTTCTCCTCAACCTGGTCGATAATATTCCATCGCTCGACTACCGTGCTTTGATCCGTGATATTCATGATCAGGCACATCGGCTTTTCATCATCTCGCGCGGGCGCGCTGGCGTAGCTGGAGGAGGGGTTATATTTGAGCGCCCCTTCGTCGTCATAGAGGCCTTTAAAGGCGTTGAACATATTGCGTTCCATATCCACATAGGCGAGCGACTGCGTGGTGAAGGCAGTGAGCTGGTTCTGGTCGATCGAGCGTTCATCCAATATGGAGAAATGGCTGTGGCCGGAAATCGAGACAACCTGCTCAAAATCGGTGGCCGCCTGGCGCACCTGCTCCGCGCCCCAGTCGCTGCCGCCGTAGACAGTATCCGGAATGTTATGGTGCGTGATCAAGAAGATCGGGTTGCCCGTCTTTGTCTGCTCCTTCGCAACCGCAAGGCGCTCCTTCATCCAATCGCGCATTGTCTGGGAATAGCCGTCCGCGTTTCCAGTGTTGTCAGGGCTTGCGCAGATAAAGTGGAAGCCGTTGATGGAAAGATGGCGGTTCGGGTTCTCTTTGAACACGCTCTGGTAAAGCTTGTGCTTGGCGGGCGTGGTGCTCCAATCGGTATCGAACCAGGTATCATGATTGCCCATGATGCGGAACTCATAGGGACGCGTGTTTTCGTCCGGGAATACCTCGTGAAACACATTGAGATACGTTTCATACGCATACCTGCTGCACATATCGCCAATATCCCCCACGTGGAGAATTGCGTCGACGTTCTGCGTTTTCAGCAGCTCAAACGCTTTTTTTAGGTTTTCGCGGTAAAGGCCCTCCTGCGCCTCTTCCAGCTTTTTATTCGGCGGCAGCTGGGTGTCGCTGATGACCCCCATGCGCAGTGTGCCGGCGGTTTTGGTGTCGATCTCCACCTGCTCCACTTCGTTGGAGGGCTTAACCGGCACCTTCTTGTGGATAAGATACCCGCTCGTGCCGGCAATTGCGGCGACAAGCACGACGGCTACCGTGCTGATGATGGCCGTCCTGGCTTTTTTACTGAGCTTCTTCATAGCTTGCTGTTTCAGAAAGCGGCGGCAGGATACTCCGTCGCTTTCTTTACTCCTCCCTTATATAATATTGTAAAAAGGCCGCAGAACAAGAGCCCTACAGCCTTTTTTACGTTCCTTACCGTTTTTTTCCGCTACCTCCAGCAACGCGCGCGCCAAAAAATCATCAACGGCCATCGCACCGATATCGCCTTCCCCGCGCATACGGACGGATACTGTCCCGCTCTCCAGCCTCCTTGTCGCCGACGACGAGCATATACGGGATTTTCTGAAGCTGCGCCTCGCGTATCTTATAGCCGATCTTCTCGCTGCGTTCATCCAGCTCCACGCGGAGGCCCGCGCCGCACAGCTTCTCATAAACCGCGCGCGCCGTGTCATGGTGCCGCTCGGAGATCGGCAGGATGCGCGCCTGCTCCGGCGCAAGCCACAGCGGGAATGCCCCCGCGTATTTCTCGATAAGCAGCGCAAGCGTGCGCTCGTAGCAGCCGATGGAGGTGCGGTGGATGATATAGGGGTTCTTTTTTGCGCCGTCCTTGTCCGTATACTCCATGCCGAATTTTTCCGCGAGCATCTGATCGATCTGGATGGTGATGAGCGTATCCTCTTTTCCGTGGACATTCTTGATCTGGATATCAAGCTTCGGCCCGTAGAAAGCTGCTTCGCCCACGCCCACGGCATAATCCAGCCCCAGATGGTCGAGGATTTTCTGCATCACGCCCTGCGCCTCGGCCCACTGCTCGGGTGTGCCGATATATTTTTCACGGTCGTCTGGATCCCACTGAGAGAAGCGATAGGATACATCCTCATACAGCCCCACCGTTTTCAACATAAAGATGGCGAGCTCCAGGCAGCCCTTAAATTCATCCTCCAACTGTTCGGGCGTGCACATCAGATGGCCCTCGGAAATTGTGAATTGCCGCACACGGATCAATCCGTGCATCTCGCCGGAGGCCTCGTTGCGGAACAGCGTGGAGGTCTCGTTATAGCGCAGCGGCAGGTCGCGGTAGGAGCGGGATTTGTTGAGATACGCCTGATATTGGAACGGGCAGGTCATCGGGCGCAGGGCGAACACCTCGTCATCCTTCTCCTCATCGCCCAGCACGAACATGCCGTCTTTATAATGATCCCAATGGCCGGAAATTTTGTAGAGATCGCTCTTCGCCATAAACGGCGTTTTCGTCAGTAGCCAGCCGCGCTTCTGCTCCTCATCCTCCACAAAGCGTTGCAAAATCTGAACAATACGCGCGCCCTTGGGCAGCAGGATCGGCAGCCCCTGGCCGATCACGTCGGAAGTCGTAAAGAGCTCCAGCTCGCGGCCAAGCTTATTGTGATCGCGTTTTTTGGCCTCCTCCAGCTGCGTTAGATGCGCATCCAGCTCGGATTGCTTCGGAAACGCGGTGCCGTAAATGCGCTGGAGCATCTCGTTCTTTGCGTCGCCGCGCCAATAAGCGCCCGTGCAGCTTGTCAGCTTGAATGCCTTGACCCGGCCTGTATCCGGCAAATGCGGGCCGGCGCACAGCTCCGTGAATTCCCCCTGTTTGTAGAAGGAAATCGGCTCGCCCTTCTCCGCATGCTCGCGGATGAGCTCCACCTTATAGGGCTCGTCTTTCTCCTCCATAATCTTAACCGCATCATCAGGCGCAAGCTCAAACCGCTCCAGCGGCAGCGCTTCCTTCACGATTTTTTTCATTTCGGCTTCAATTTTGGCGAGCGACTCCGGGGTGAACGGCTCTTCCGCGTCGAAATCGTAGTAAAAGCCGTTGTCAACTGCCGGGCCGATCGTGAGCTTCGCCTGTGGATACAGCCGCTTGACCGCCTGCGCCATAATATGGGAGGCCGTGTGCCAGAAGGTGCGCTTGCCCTCCGCATCGTCAAAGGTGAGAATTGAAAGCGCGCAGTCCCCAGGCAGCGCGGTGCGCAGATCGCACAGGGCTCCGTCAATTTTACATGCACACGCAGCTTTATAAAGCCCGGCGCCTAAAGATTTGGCAACATCCATCGCCGTGGCCCCATCCTCATACTGGCGGACGACGCCGCCTTTTAATGTTACATGAATCATATTGAATCTCCCTTTATCAGTTCATTTGTTTCGCTGTGATTTCCGCAAGCGCGGTGGCAAGAAACGCCTCTGTTTTCACCGCACCAAGGTCGCCTTCGCCACGGCGGCGGACGGAAACCGTTCCGGTCTCCGCCTCCTTGTCGCCGATGATGAGCATATACGGAATTTTTTGCAACTGCGCCTCACGGATCTTGTAGCCGATTTTTTCGCTGCGCTCGTCGATTTCAACTCGCATCCCCGCGTTAAAGAGCTGCTGGTATATCTCCCGCGCCTTTTCGTGGTGGCGCTCGGAGATTGGCAGGATGCGCACCTGCTCCGGCGCAAGCCAGAGCGGGAACGCGCCCGCAAAGTGCTCGATCAGAATGCCGATAAAGCGCTCGATGCTGCCGAACACCACGCGGTGGATCATGATCGGGCGGTGCTTTTGGCCGTCCGCGCCCGTATATTCGAGCTCGAAGCGCTCAGGCAGCTGGAAATCGAGCTGGATCGTGCCGCACTGCCAAGTTCTGCCTAGGCAATCCTGCAAATGGAAATCGAGCTTTGGGCCATAGAAGGCGCCGTCGCCTTCGTTGACCTCATACGCATAGCCGAGCTCAGTGATGGCGCCACGCAGGGCATCCGTTGCGCGTTCCCAGTCCGCAAGCTCGCCCATATGGTCCTCCGGCATGGTGGATAGCTCAATCTTGTAAGGAAAGCCAAATGTGCCGTACACCTTGTCGATCAGCGCCACCACGCCCTTGATTTCCTCCTTGATTTGATCCGGAGTCATGAAGATATGCGCATCATCCTGCGTAAAGCAGCGCACACGCATCAGGCCGTGCAGCGCGCCGGAGAGCTCATGGCGGTGAACCAGTCCCAGCTCGCCCATGCGCAGCGGCAGGTCGCGGTAGGAGTGGAGCTTCGTCTTGTACACGAGCATGCCGCCGGGGCAGTTCATCGGCTTGATCGCATAATCTTCCTCATCGATCACAGTGGTATACATGTTTTCTTTATAATGCGCCCAATGGCCGCTGCGCTCCCAGAGAGAGCGGCTAAGGATCATTGGCGTGGAAATTTCCTGATAGCCTGCCTCGCGGTGGATCTCACGCCAATAGTCGATCAGCAGGTTTTTGAGAACCATCCCTTTGGGCAGGAAAAACGGGAAGCCGGGGCCCTCCTCCATGATGGTAAACAGTTCCAGCTCTTTTCCAAGTTTCCTATGATCGCGCTTCTTGGCCTCTTCCATGCGGGCCAGATATTCGTCCAGCGCGGCCTGCTTTGGGAACGCCGTGCCATAAATGCGCTGAAGCATCTGATTTTTTGCGTCACCGCGCCAATAAGCGCCTGTGCAACTGGTGAGCTTAAAGGCCTTGACCCGGCCCGTATCCGGCAGATGCGGCCCGGCGCAGAGCTCCGTGAATTCACCCTGCCGGTAAAAGGAAAGCGGCTCGCCCTTGCCCGCGTGCTCGCCGATTAGCTCCACCTTATAGGGCTCGTTTTCGCCTCCATAAGCTTGACCGCTTCGTTTGGGGAAAGCTCAAACCGCTCAAGCGGCAGCGCCTCCTGACGATCTGTTTCATCTCGGCCTCAATTTTCTCCAGTGTCTCGGGTGTAAGCGGCTCGCCAGCGTCAAAATCATAGTAAAAAGCCGTTCTCGATCGCCGGGCCGATGGTAAGCTTCACATCCGGATACAGCCGTTTAACGGCCTGCGCCATGATGTGCGAAGCAGTATGCCAGAAAGCATGTTTCCCCTCCGCATCGTCAAAGGTGAGAATGGCAAGCTCACAACCATCCGGCAACGCGGTGCGCAAATCGCATGGCTCCCCGTTGATTTTGCATGCACAGGCAGCCTTGTAGAGCCCTGATCCAAGGGCTTTGGCAACATCCAAAGCCGTTGTGCCAGCTTCATACTGACGGATTTCGCCGCCCTTTAAGGTAACGTTTATCATGAGATAGCCTCCTATTTCTTTTTCGGATTACCGGCCTTTTTTGCGCGGGGAACCTCCGCTCCGCCGCGATAATCAGAGGGCGTTAGGCCGTATTCCTTTTAAAATCTCGACTGAACTGAAATTGGGAATAATACCCGACCGCTTCCGATATTTCGCTGATGCTCTGCTCTCCGGCCCGCAGCAGATCCTTAGCGTGTTCCAGCCGCGCCTTCTGCAAATATGCCTTGGGAGAAACCCCGATCGACGCCGTGAAGCACTTGCGAAAATTCCGCTCAGAGAGGTGCAGCCCCTTGGCCAGCTCCGACATCTGGATTTTTTCATCCAGATGTGCCCGCATATAGGATACTGCCTCATGGATTTCCGCTTCATAGGCGGATACGGTTGGCTTTCGTTCTCTATTTTCTGCCGCCCCTCGCCACTCGTATAGCAAAAGCGCAAACTGTAGGCTGAGCTGGTTGCACGCAAGAGGCTCTGCGGGTTCGTCTACCGCCGATAGGACTGTGTAAAGCGCCTCCTGTACCGGCCCATGAGCCACTTGATTCACCCGGCCAACCCGTAGCGGAGGCTTGCCTTTTTCACACCGGAAGCGGAACGCGGCAACCCGTGCCCCCGCCTGCGCCTCCACTGAAACAGCCTGCTTGCCATCCAGCAGCAGCGCGCATCCGGCTTGCAACGAATATTCTTTCTGGCGGCAGGCGATACGCAGCCCACCCGTGATGCAATGAAAGAGCAAATAATCCGCCTTTGGGCGGCCCAAGTGCCATGCGGTATCCTTTTCTTCCGGCAGCGCCGCTCCATGATACAGCCCCACCTCCAACAAATGGGGGAGAAACACCGGCGCCTCGCTTTGAAATATCAGCAAACGGTTCCCTGCCACTAGCCATCCTCCCTCTTCTTCCTGCCGGAAAGTATATAAAAGCATACCGGTTTCTGCATGGATAAATCAGCAAAACAGTGTAAACTGAAAGCACAGAGCAGATGAGAGGACGCACCCTCTCCTGCACCATGCGAATCATCGACAAACTGGAGGTATCACATATGATGAAACAACCCATCCGTTGGTTTTTCAACCGCCTTGGCCTAGGGCTCGCCTTAACGACCGGAAGCGCTCATCCCCCATTCTCCCACAGCCATCTGGCCTACCGGTGTCTACAGGATGAATTCATCTACCAGTATCTTGGCACAGAGCATATCCATGAAATAGAGCAGTAAGCAAGCCTGCAACAAAAAAGCTTCATCCCTCAACAAATGAGGGATGAAGCTTTTTGCTCCACGGTTCCACCCTGCTTGCGGCACAAAGCCGCCACTCAAAACGCCTTAACGCAGCGCCTACGGCGTATCTTAACGCGATCATACCGCTTTTCGATACACGCTCCGGAGCGGTATGCCTTCAAACCAATGCGCCCGATTCCAGCACGCTTCGGGCACTCTCTGAAAAAGGTATTACTTGGAAAAAGCACTCTCCATCACAGCTTTTTAGATTGGTTTTATCGTATCACCGCCGGGCGCCTTTGTCAACCGCCCTGAAATGGAAATTTTTCGCCTCTGAACCCATCGCGGAGCCTTCGGCCCCCGTGTAGGAAAATGCCGTGTGAGGGCGTAACTTTGTTTTTCCCGCTGAAAATTGCCGCGTGGGAATACAATTTTCTTGACAGTTTCCCCTGTTCGGGGTAAAATACTAGGGATGGTGTATCATTATGCGAACTCATACATCGTTTTGCGCATTTTCTCTGAAATAAATGGCAAACATGCTTCAGGGCATATAGATGATCCTTTTCCGCAACTGCAATGGCAAGCGGGAGAGCTCTTTTTCCTTGTGTGCCCTGCCGCAGGCAAATCTGCTGCGATTCTTTTGATGATGAACAAAAACAAAAACACTTGTAATGAGGGAGGTGCTACTTTATTTCATGACGGACATTATAAAAATCATAATTGCCGTGGTCGCCAGCGCCGTGGTATTTGGCATTGTGGGCTTTTTGCTTGGCCAAATGCACCGCAAGCGCGTTGCAGAAGCAGAGATTGGCTCTGCCACGCAAGAGCGACCCGGATCGTTAACAACGCTCTTGCAGAGGCGGAAACCAAAAAAAGGAAGCCATCATTGAGGCAAAGACGGGACGAAATTCACAAACAGCGCAACGAGTTGGAACGCGAGCTGCGGGAACGCCGCTCAGAAGTTCAGCGCCAGGAACGCCGGATCATCCAAAAGGAGGAGACGCTCGACCGCAAGATTGAAAATCTCGAAAAAAAGGATGAAACGCTCAACAAAAACTGAAAGATGCTCAAACGCGTCTGGATGAAGTAGAGAGCATCAAAAGAAGCCAGTTTGAAATGCTTGAGCGGATCTCCGGGTTTACTCAAGAGCAGGCAAAAGAATATCTGCTCAAAAACCTGGAGGACGATCTCACCCATGAGAAGGCCGTCAAAATCATGGAATTCGAACAGAAAACCAAAGATGAGGCGGATACGCTCGCAAGGGAGATTGTTGCCACTGCCATTCAGCGCTGTGCAGCCGACCATGCGGCGGAAGCGACTGTTTCCGTTGTTTCGCTGCCGAACGATGAGATGAAAGGCCGCATTATCGGCCGCGAGGGCCGTAATATCCGTGCGCTTGAAACAATCACGGGCGTTGACCTCATCATTGACGACACGCCCGAAGCCATCACACTTTCCAGCTTTGATCCGGTACGCCGTGAAATTGCGCGCGTATCTTTGGAAAAGCTTATTACAGACGGGCGCATCCATCCGGCCCGCATTGAGGAAACCGTTGACAAAGCGCGCCGTGAGGTAGAGGCTACTATCAAACAGGCGGGCGAGCGCGCCGTAGTAGATGCCGGCGTCAACGGCGTGCATCCGGAGCTTGTGAAACTCCTCGGCAAGCTCAAGTACCGTACAAGCTACGGTCAGAACGTGCTCAACCACTCCCTGGAGGTTTCCTACATCGCGGGGCTCATGGCTTCCGAAATCGGCGCGGATATCAAAACCGCCCGCCGGGCAGGCCTTTTTGCACGATATCGGAAAGGCGCTTGACCACGAGTTCGACGGCTCTCATGTGGAGCTTGGCGTGGAATACGCCAAGCGGTTCCGCGAAAACGAAGCCGTGGTTCATGCAATTCAGGCACATCATGGTGATGTAGAGCCCAAAACGATCGTCGCCTGCCTTGTTCAGGCAGCGGACGCTATTTCAGCCGCCCGCCCCGGCGCACGGCGTGAAAACGTCCAGAATTATATCAAACGGTTGGAAAAGCTCGAGGAAATTGCAAATTCCTTTGAGGGCGTTGACCGTTCCTTCGCCATTCAGGCGGGGCGCGAGGTGCGCATCATGGTGAAGCCTGAGGTCATCACGGACGATAAGATGACGCTCATCGCGCGAGAAATCGTGAAAAAAGATTGAGAGCGAGCTCGAATATCCCGGGCAGATCAAGGTTAACATAATCCGTGAAAACCGTGCTGTTGATTACGCAAAATAATTTTTTTGACATGTTGGGAGGGTATGCAGGGATGTATACCCTCCTTTTGCATTCGCTTTTCCCTGCATGCACAGAAAAGCGGGCAGCGTTTGCCGATTACCGGCACAGAAAGGCATGATCGCATGAATATTCTTGCAATTGGGGATGTGGTAGGCGCAGGCGGCTGCGACTTTCTGCGCGCGCACCTTCCCTCCTTTAAGAAGCTCAATCAAATCGATGTTTGTATTGTCAACGGTGAAAACGCCGCGCCGGGCAACGGCATTACGCCTGCGGCAGCGCAGGACCTATTCACCAGCGGGCGGATTTAATCACCACAGGCAACCACGTTTATCGCCGCCGTGAGATATATACCTACCTCGATGAAACAGAATATCTTATCCGCCCGCCAACTACCGCGCGGGCAGCCCAGGGCGCGGGTATCAGATTATCGATAAGGGGCGCGTCCAAATTGCTGTGATCAATTTGCTGGGTGTTGTTTTCCTCGATCCGCTGGAAAATCCGTTTGATTGTGTTGACCGCCTGCTTCGACAGGAGGAATTAAAAAGCTGCCGGATCAAAATTGTGGATCTTCACGCGGAAGCCACGGCGGAAAAAGCGAGCGCTCGGCTTTTATCTGGACGGTCGCGTTTCTGCCCTGTTCGGCACGCACACGCATGTGCAGACGGCCGACGAGCAAATTTTGCCGCAAGGCACAGGGTATTTGACCGACCTTGGCATGAACGGAGAGATCCAATCCGTGTTGGGCGTCCGCCCGGAACTGGCAATCGAAAAAATGCGCACTGGAATGCCTGTCCGCTTTGAAAACGGGGACGGTCCCTGCATGATGTGCGGCTGCATCTTTGAAATTGATGAGCACAGCGGCAAAACAACCCAAATTCAACGCGTTTGCATTCAATAAATCCCGTTCTAAAAAGCAGTAAGCGCACGCTTGGCGTGCTTTCCTCCGAAAACGACGCAAGAAAGGAATGGTCATCATAATGAAGCCTTCAGCTTTTGCCCGGTGGATTGCCCTGATGTTATGCCTGTCCGTCTGCTTCGTGTCACTTGCCTCCTGCGGGAAGGAGCCTCCTGCGGAGGATTCCACCGCCGCCTCTGGAGAGGAAACAGCCATTTCAGAAAGCCTGCAAAACACGGGCGGCACTGGGAGGCTCTCCCTGCCGTATGTAAAGGCGATTCTCTCAATCCGTTTTCAGCGAAAAGCCTGCCGAACCAGCTGCTCTCCACTGTGCTTTACGATTCCCTCTACTCGGTTGACGCGGCGCTTTCACCGCAGCCCTTTCTCGCCACCTCCGGCAGCGTCAGCGGCACGCAGGTGCGCGTTGCCCTCAAAAGCGGCCTTGTCTTTTCCGACGGATCTTCCCTCTCCGCTTCAGATGTTGTCTATTCCTTTGAAAAGGCAGCGGTATCCCCGCATTATCGGGCGCAGCTCTCCAATTTCAGCGGCGCAAAAGTGCAAAACGGCGAAATTGTGTTCACTTTGAAAGAAGCCGATCCCTATGCGCTGGCTTGCCTTGACTTTGCCGTAATCAAGCGCGGGAGCGACTCCTCTGAAACGGCGATTCCGGTTGGCAGCGGGCGCTATACGGCAGTGCGGGCGACAGCTCCGTCACCCTGAAGGCCAATAAGGCCTGGTCAGGGGGCGACAAAATGAATTTCACCTCGATCACCCTTGTCGATGTGCCGGATAGCGATTCGGTGATTCACAGCTTGGAGATTGGCAACGTCAATTTTATTTTCAATGATTTAAGCGGCGGCGTCTATCAGCGAATCAACGCCAACACAGAAGAATTCTTGATGAATAACCTTGTTTTTCTCGGCGTTCAATCCAAAAACGAACTTTTGCAGAATCAGAAAGTGCTACAGGCGATGAGCCTTGCGCTTGCACGGGAGAAGATCGCCTCCTCCGCCTATCAGGGCCATCTTGCTCAGCCAGCGCCATCCCGTTTCGCCCGGATTGGCATGCGCTGAAAGGGCTGACGTGTGCAGACGTCAAGCAGAATAAGGAAGCTGCCGTTCAGCTGCTGCAAGAAGCCGGTTTCGACAAAACCAATGCCTCCGGCGCGCGCACCGGGAATGGGAAGGCGCTGACATTCACACTGATCGTCAATCAAGGGAATCCCTTCCGCCTTTCCGCAGCCAATTTAATCGCCACCCAACTTTCTGCCGTAGGCATAAAGATAACGGTTTCCCAGCTCGCATGGGCGGATTACACGAAGGCGGTGCAGGGCGGCAGCTTTGATCTATATCTTGGGGAAGTAAAGCTCTCCAACAACATGAGCCTCCTTCCATTTTTTGAGGAATCTGGATCGACCCAAGCCGGGGTGAACTTGGAGGGCGCATTGGCGGCCGCTTATCATCAAATGCTCACAGGCGCTGTTTCCCTTCAGGATTTTCTCAATTCCTTCCAGGAGAGCCCCCCGCCTTCCTTCCCATCTGCTTGCGTAAAGGAGTTGCGGCCCGCAGCAGGGATGTGCAAGGGAAGCTTATAAGCTACTCTGGCGATGTGTATGCGAATTTGCAGGATTGGCACTTTTAACGCGGATCAGATAGACCGGCCCCGCACAGGTTCGAAAAGCCTGTGCGGGGCCGTTTTTTCATTGTGGTTTAATCCAGCTGTGCGCTGAAATAGGTGTTTCCGCCTATCGTATGGAAGATAAACGTAACCGCCGGGCAGGTGCGCAGCGCCTTGGAAGCGTCGAAGCCCTCCGCATACGAGAGGATGGAAAACCCGTTCTCCCGCTTTTCCAGGCGGTAGACGTTCATTGATTCATAGAATTGATAGAATGATTCCGGCGACTCTTCCATCCGGTACAGCACGCCCGGAGTGAACGTATCCTTCGATACCTCGTTGAAGGGAACCTGCGCCTCCTGCGCGAGCAGATGGTAGGGCAATAGGATCATTGCGCCTGTAACCGGCGTTTGCACATCGCCGCCCTGCTGCGGCGTCCATTCCTCCTCAAACCAGGTATCTCGATCCACAATCTTAGCCTCCATATTGGAGAGCAGGTACCACCGCCCGCGCTTTGTGCTCTCCCGCGTGGCGGCCAGCCAGTAATACCGCGCACCGCTGCCGCCGGTTTGCTCGATGAGCAGGCCTGCCGGATAAGGCGTTACCCGCAGCCCTTTCTCCGCCTCCAGCGCTTTATAGGCCTGACATAGATCCCGCGGCGTCTGTTTCGTCCGGAAGTAGGCGGAGGTACCGGCAAGCTGGCCATAACCCTTTTGGATGGGCAGCGTGATTTCACTTTCATCCAGCGGGCTGTCCACACGCAGGGTATCCAGCGGCCCACAGCCATCGCACGCGCTCAAGAGGAACAGGCAGAGGAGCAGCAACCCTGAAATCTGAAGAATCTGTCTTGCCCGCATTCAAAAGACCTCCCTTTTCGCATTTCAAAACGCCGTCCGCCGACCCTGCCCCGACGCTCCGTCAAGGCAACTGCAACCGTGTCAGGCCGCGCCCCCAAGCAGGGCTGTAACCTGCCTGAGCATTGCATACTCCCGGTAATCCATCAGCAAAAAGAAGCCTGTGACAAGAACCAGCAAAATCGAAAGAGATAGAATCCGCCTCTGACCCGCCTTGCGGGATTGGCGCCCCTCCTCCACGAGGACGGCCACGCCAAATATCCCAAAGGCCGCAAAAGCCGCGAGAAAAAAGCAATCCATCCCGCCGCCGGGCTGCCGGACGAAAAAACGCACGGCTTTCACAACGATCAGGAAAAACAGTGCAAAAACCGCATAGCCGGAAAGCCGTTTCCCCACATGATCTCCCTCCTTACAAGTCAAGTTGATCCTTGTAAAACGTTGGTTTAAACTCCTCCCAAGGAGAATTCGTTACATAGCTTGTATTCCATGCAGAATAAATATTAACCGGCCATCCATTCGATCAATCAAGCCTTCCCTTCTAGATATCCACTCAATCAATGGGATGAATCGCCTACCTATGATAAAATGTAGATTGGCATCACGCCATTCTATTTCATTCAATTTTATTTTAGCATACTGCCTATATATTGTAAATAATTGAAAATTTTATTGTATATATAAATAATATTATGTCGAATTATTGTATATATGCCCAGTATTCTCCTTTTACATCCCAAGTAACCATGCACAATCGTAAACAATCCATTAAGTTATCCCCCCATCCATTGCTGTTTTTCGAATTATCGTGTATAATGATTGGCTGTAATGCTATGGTTTCGGCTTTCCCATGGCACACGCAGCATCGAGAGGGAGGTCTGCGCAAATGATCCGGATGGAAAACCATCTTGGCACAATCGAGATTTCAGAATCCTATTTCTCCAGCCTGGTGGGCAACGCCGCCTCATCCTGCTTTGGCGTTGTCGGCATGGCCAACAGCAACGCCCGGCAAGGCATCCGCTCCTTTTTCAACCGCCGCCGCAGCTTCCCCGACCAGGGAGTCGCTGTGCGTAAAGAGGGCGACGGCCTTGCCATTGACCTACACATTATCGTAACTTATGGGCTCAATATCTCTGCCATTGTTAAAAGCATCGTCAATAAGGTGCGCTATACGGTGGAAGAGGCGACCGGCTTTGAAGTGCGCAAGGTCAATGTGTTTGTGGATGGGATGAAATCCTAACAGCGCCGCCGAACGCCTCGCTGAAGGCAAGGCTGGCTTGCGCCCTGTGCCAGGTAGAATGAACCGTAAGGAGTGCTTATACAGTGATAACCGGCAGTATGCTTCGGGACGCGGTGGTCTCCGCTTCTCACCATATCAATAATCATCGCGGCGATGTTGACGCGCTCAATGTTTTCCCCGTGCCGGATGGCGACACGGGCACGAATATGTCCATGACCATTGGCGCTGCCGCGCGGGAGGTTTCCCGCATGGAAAACGCGGGCGCGGGCGAAGTTGCCGCGGCGGTTGCCCTCCGCGCTTCTGCGCGGAGCAAGGGGCAATTCCGGGGTGATTCTATCCTTGATCTTTCGTGGGGTCTCCAAAGGATTAAAAGGTTGCCGGGAGGTGGATGGCGTCGCCCTTGCGAATGCGCTTCAAATTGGTGTAGAGATGGCCTACGGCGCCGTGATGAAGCCCACAGAGGGCACAATCCTTACCGTGGCCCGCCTTGCTTCAGAAAGCGCCAAGCGCACGGCGAACACTGGCGCGGATGCGATTGCTGTTTTCAACGCCGCCTGTGAAAGCGCGGCAAAGGCGCTTGCCACCACACCGGAGCTTCTTCCCGTCCTTAAAAAGCTGGCGTAGTAGATGCAGGTGGCCAAGGCTTTGTGCTGATTCTGGAGGAATGCGCAGCGTTTTTAACGGTAGCGGCATCATCGACAGCACCGCGGGTGAGGCTTCCCCATCACTGCCCAGCATCACGGCGAGCGGAAGGAAATCGTTGCCAACGCGGATGGAGAGATCGAATTCGGATATTGTTCTGAATTTTTGATCCATAAGGATCCGCACTCCACACGGGATCCTGTCCGTCTGCGCGCCTATCTCGAATCCATTGGGGATTGTGTGGTTGTGGTGGATGATGACACGATCATCAAAGTCCACGTCCACTCCAATGAGCCGGGCAATGTCATCCAGGAAGCTCTGAAATATGGCCCCCTGGTCAATATCAAAATTGATAATATGCGCCAGCAGCATACGAACGCCGCCTTTGACTCCCCCAATGAGCCCGAAACGCAACCGGAAGCGCCTGCCGTGCAGGAGCCGGCCAAGCCCTTTGGTTTTGTGGCGGTCGCTGCTGGGCAAGGGCTCAAGGAGTTGTTTTTAGAGCTTGGAGCCGATCAAGTGGTCAGCGGCGGGCAAACCATGAACCCAAGCACGGAGGATATTCTCGACGCGATCATGGCCACCCTGCGGAGCATGTTTTCGTTTTACCCAATAATAAAAATATTATTATGGCTGCTGAGCAGACGATCCCGCTCGCAGATCGCGGCGTCAGCGTATTACAAACGCGCACCATTCCGCAGGGTGTGACTGCAATGCTCAATTTCGACGAATCGCTCGGTGCGGAGGAAAACCACGTCAACATGATGAAAGCAGCGCAGCATGTGGGCACCGGTCTCGTCACCTTTGCCGCGCGCGACAGCTCCATTGACGGGGAGAGTATTCAAAAAGGCCAGATCCTCGGCATGGAAAATGGTAAAATTACAGTGGTCGAGCAGGATCTCCTGCATGTTGCCTATCGCGTGACCAAGCACCTTTTCAACAAACGGGATTGTTCGCTCATCACCATTTTTACGGCGCGGATGCCACCGAGGAGCAGGCGCTGGAGCTCCAGAATATGCTCCCGCCAAATATGGCTCGAATGTTGATATCTCCATCGTCAACGGCGGCCAGCCGGTGTATTATTTCATCATCTCGGTGGAATAAGTGCGAAACGGGAGATTTTACGCATGCAAAACCAGCTACATACGGATATCCGTTATCTCAAGGGCGTGGGGGAAAAACGCGCCGAGCTGTTCCAGCGGCTCGGCGTGGATTCCATCGACGCCCTGCTTCATTTTTACCCGCGTGCCTACGAGGATTGGAGCACAACGGTTTCCATTGCAGGCGCGCCGTTCGGCGAAACCTGCTGTGTGAAAGCGATCGTATCCCGCACACCATCCAAGCACCTGATCCGTAAGGGCCTTACCCTCTATAAAACAACCGTGACCGATGGCGTGAGCCTGATGCAGGTCACGTTTTTCAACAATCCTTATGCCGCTGAAAAGCTCGAAGTGGGGGAAGAATATCTCTTCTTCGGTCGGGTCGGCGGGCAGTTTGGCCGCCGCGAGATGGCCTCCCCTCTCGTGGAACCGGCACAGACAGGTGGGCGAATCCGGCCGATCTATCCGCAAACGCAGGGGCTTTCCACCCGCGTGATTGAAGGCTGCGTCGCCAGCGCTCTGGCTATGCGGCGCAGCCTGCTTGAAGACCCCCTGCCGGATGTGCTTCGCCAGGAGCAAAGCCTTTGCCATGTGCGCTTCGCCCTGGAAAACATCCACTTTCCAGCAGATGAGCAAGCGCTTTTTGCAGGCGCGCAGGCGGCTGGTATTTGAGGAACTGCTCACCCTGCAAATTGGCCTGCTACGCTTGAAGGCCCGCGCCAGAACACAGACGGCGGCACAGATGAATCAGGATGACAGCGAAGCTTTTTCGCGCTGCTTCCCTTTTCCCCCACCGGTGCACAACGGCGCGCTGTTTCAGAATGCCTGCGTGATATGCGTTCTAAAACACCGATGAGCCGGCTGCTGCAAGGGATGTCGGCTCTGGTAAAACAGCGGTGGCGGCGGCGGCTCATCCATACCGCGGCCAAAAATGGCTTTCAATGCGCCTTGATGGCGCCCACAGGCATTTTAGCTGAGCAGCACTATCACACGCTGAAGGGCCTTCTCAGCCCGGCAGGCATCCATTGTGCCCTTTTGACCGGCGCTACCGGCGCAGCGGAGAAAAAGGAGATCAAGGCGATGCTAAAACGTGGTGAAATCGACTTGGCCGTGGGCACACATGCGCTGATTCAAAAGGACGTTGCCTTTCGCCGCCTTGGCCTAGTTATCACGGATGAACAGCACCGTTTTGGCGTAGGCCAGCGCGCCGCGCTGGCCGATAAGGGCGGCAGCCCCCATTTGCTTGTAATGTCCGCCACGCCGATTCCACGCACGCTTGCACTGATGATTTATGGCGATCTGGATATTTCCATCCTTGACGAGCTCCCACCCGGGCGGCAAAAGATAAAGACCTATGCCGTGGGCAGCCGGCTGCACCAACGTGTTTACAACTATATTAAAAAGCATCTCGATCAGAGCCTTCAGGCTTATATTGTCTGTCCCCTCGTGGAGGAAGGCGAATCAGAGTTGGCCGCCGCGCAGGAATATGCGGAGAAGCTTCAAAAGGCCCCTTTCTAGGCTATCGCCCGGCCTGCTGCATGGGCGTATGAAACCGAGGGATAAGGAAGAAACCATGCGCCGCTTTGCAGCCAATGAAATCCAGCTCCTGGTTTCCACAACGGTCGTGGAGGTCGGGGTAGATGTGCCCAACGCAGTGGTGATGGTCATTGAAAACGCCGAGCGTTTTGGCTTATCACAGCTCCATCAGCTGCGCGGGCGCGTGGGGAGAGGCCGGCGCCCCTCCACTTGCATCCTCATCTCCGACGCGCAGAATGAACAGGCGAAGCAGCGGCTGCAAACCATGTGCGATACAACCGATGGCTTTCAAATTGCGGACGCCGACTTGAAGATGCGCGGCCCGGGCGATTTTTTTGGTGCGCGCCAGCACGGACTGCCTGCCCTAAAAATCGCCAATATGGTCACGGATTTGGAAGAATTGAAGCAGGCACAACAGGCGGCCAGGGAGATTTTAAAAGCCGACCCCAGCCTGCAAAAAGCGGAGCATAAAGGCCTGCGGGACGCTGTGGATCAGCTGTTTCAGACAGTAGGCGAAACCGGGCTGAACTAAGCAAAGGGAATGCGCGGGGAACCGGATAAAATTCCGATTCCCCGCGCATTTGGCGTCCTTTTATTTCTATGATTCTCTGATCGCGCTTTCTCATTCCTTTTTCAAAGCCTTTGCCGTGATTGTATGCACGGTAAGCCGTAAAACAACCGTGTGCTGGAGCAAAACCGCATCAAATTCATAAGGCTTCTCCCCACAATAATGCGCCATCACGCGGGCAAGGCCCCGCTCCTTCTCCGGCCCAACGCAGGTTTCCAACAGGCCGTTTCCGCATACGCTCTCATACTCCATGGTGGTATCGCAGGCAAGATCGCCCGTCACCAGCTGATGAGCACAATCCATCTCAAAGCTGACCCTACGATCCCTCTGCATCAAATCCAGCTTTTTCCCCTGCGCCGCGCAATGGAAATAGAGCGTGAGCGGTTCCCCTTTCCCTATACCAAAATTCAATGGAACAATATAGGGATACTCGGCGTCATGGAAGGCGACACGGCATACGCCGCAGCGCTGCATAATCCGCCAAATCTGCTCTTTGTTTATGATCTCCCGATCTTTTCTTCGCATGGCACATGCCCCCCTTTCGCTTTTCTTATCCTACTCCATTCCCTGCAAGGATGCAAGCGCCTGTTTCGGCCGCTATTGTATGAATAACGATGCAACACAAGAATTAGGCTGAGGCGGTAGAAAAAAAGCGGCTACGGCGAATTTGCCGCAGCCGCTTTCATTTAGATTGTAATTAATAATTCTCCGCGCGAAGCTCAAAATATGCCTGCGGGTGCTTGCACACCGGGCAAACAGACGGGGCATTCTTACCCACATGGATATGCCCGCAGTTGCGGCAGATCCACACAACCTCATTCGAACGCTCAAAGACAATGCCCTTTTCCAGGTTTTCAATCAGCTTGCGGTAGCGCTCCTCATGCTCCTTCTCGATATCGCCCACCATCTGAAACAGCGCCGCGATCTCATTGAAACCCTCGGCCTTTGCTTCTTCTGCAAAGCCCTTTGTACATATCCGTCCACTCATAGTGCTCGCCGGCTGCACCGTCAAGCAGGTTTTCCATGGTGCCGGGGATTTTGCCGCCGTGAAGCTGCTTAAACCAGATCTTGGCATGTTCCTTCTCATTGTCCGCCGTCATTTGGAAGATATTTGCAATCTGCTCATAGCCGTCCTTTTTCGCCTGGGAAGCGTAGTAAGTGTATTTATTGCGCGCCTGAGATTCACCTGCGAACGCTGCCATCAGGTTCGCCTCTGTCTTGCTGCCTTTAAATTCCATCGTGATGCCTCCTTAAAAAATAATGAAAATGATATCGTCTTTATTATACCAATTCTTCTCAAAAAAAATCAACGAATTCGAAGTGCCCGTCCGATTTATTTGCCATTCACCGGTACATTGCCGCCAATATCCGCTCAAAGGCACGCGCAGGAATGATTTTCCGCAGGGCCATCACGCCCTGATACATGGCGCCAACGGTCACACGTACTGGCGGATTTTCCCGCTCCGCCAGGCGGAAAGCCGCCTGCGCGGGCTTTGCCGCGGGCACGCCCGTCTCCTCATCGTGCGCCATGCGGGCAATTGCGCCCTCACAAGCCTTCCGATAGGGGGAGTCCTCCGGCATCGCCATCCGGCGCGCCGCCGTGAATCCGGTTTTCGTATCACCCGGTTCAATGAGGGCTGCACGGATCCCAAACGGCCGCGCTTCCATACGCAGCGCCTCTACATAGGCATCCAGTGCATATTTTGAAGAGCTGTAGTGGCTTTGGTAGGGAATCGGCACGCGCCCCGCAACGGAGCTCATTACAAGCACCAGCCCTTTTCCTTGCGCGCGGAAATAGGGCAACACCATCCGGTTAACCCGCAGCGTGCCAAAATAATTGACCTCAAACTGCGCGCGGACGGCCTCTTCAAACGTATCCTCCGCCGGGCCGGCAATGCCCATGCCTGCACAGTTGAGCACAATCCCCAACCCGCCTTCGCTCACCGCCCGCTCTACTGCGCGGCGAGTGGAATCCTCATTACACACATCCATTTGAAGCGAGCGGATTTCCCCGCCGCCCTGCCGTTTCTCAACGCTCTCTTCACAATGGCGCGAGCCCGCCCAAACCGTATAGCCCGCATCGGCAAACAGCTCTGCCGCCGCACGCCCGATCCCAGAGGATGCGCCGGTGATTAAAATCGCTTTCCCATACGGATATCGCATCAATATCGCCCTCCATCATCCTTATATTACTAGGCCATAACATGCAGACCTTTCTATGCTTTCAAATTGTAAAAATGGGAACTGTATGGCCCATTTAAAGCCATGATATCGTAATTCCATTGCACAAAGCGCGCCCTTTGCAACAACCTGTTTGACACTGTGATCTTCTTCTGCGAAAAATGGCGTTGCCGCTCTGCGGCAGGAGGCGTTTCACGCCGGCAGGCATTTTTTCAATGCGTTAAACGACCCATTTGACGCTATTATATCATAGCGATGCAAGCGGAACAACCATCGGCAGGTTTTCCTTCCACAGCGTTTCCTGCCCGATCAGGCCCTGACTGTTCATCGCTTGACCCCCGTCCCGCAGCGGGTATAATGCAAGTAAGAAGAGTTCTTTTCAAATGGAGGAATAGCATGCGCAGGCAATATTTAGAGCTCGGGCAAATCGTCGGCACGCATGGTGTGCGCGGTGAAATGCGCGTTCAGCCCTGGTGTGACGGTCCCGGTTTTTTTCAGCAATTTCACACCCTATATTTTAGCGGGGAGGGCAAGGGAGCTTCCCGCGTCCTTTCCAGCCGCCCACACGGCAACGTGATGCTCCTAAAGCTAGAAGGAATCAACACGGTGGAAGACGCCTCCGCCCTGCGCGGGCGCGTGCTCTTTATGAACCGGGATGACGCGAAGCTCCCGGATGGCGATTACTTCATCCAGGACTTGATCGGCTGCCGCGTGGTAGATGCGGATGACGGCAGGCCTTACGGCACGCTCACAGAGGTAAGCGCAACCGGCGCAAACGACGTATGGCATGTGCAGGACGATGCGGGGAGGGAATACCTGCTGCCCGCCATCCCGCCTGTTGTAATTGAAACGGATGTGGAGAGGGAAATCATCCGAATTCGCCCGCTCAAGGGAATTTTTGATGAGGCAGGCACAGAAAGCGATGGAACCAGCATTTGATCAAACAACAGAAAGGATCGATTCAAAGCCAATGCGTATCGATATTTTAACCCTATTCCCCGAAATGTGCGACACGGTGCTGCGCGAAAGTATCATCGGCCGTGCGCGGGAACGCGGGCTGGTCGAACTTAATTGCCGCAATATCCGGGATTACACGCTGGATAAGCACAACCGCGTGGACGACACGCCCTACGGCGGCGGCATGGGGATGGTCATGCAAACCCAGCCGATTTATGACTGCTTTCAGGCCTTATGCGGGGAAGTTGGGCGTAAGCCGCATTTTATCTATCTTTCCCCACAGGGGAAAGTTCTCACGCAAAACCGAGTGCGCGAGCTTGCAGAATATGAAAATCTCGCGCTGCTCTGCGGCCATTACGAGGGGGTAGATGAACGCGTGATCGAAGAGCTGGTGGATGAGGAGATTTCGATTGGCGACTATGTGCTCACCGGCGGCGAACTGCCTGCGCTCGTACTGGTGGATGCGGTCTGCCGCATGCTGCCGGGCGTATTAGCCAACGACGAAGCCTTTCAGGAGGAAAGCCATTTCCACTCCCTTTTGGAATACCCGCAATATACCCGACCCTATGAATGGCACGGAGAAGCGGTGCCCGATGTGCTACTCTCCGGCCACCATGCCAACATCATGCGCTGGCGCAGGGAGCGTGCGCTCGAGCGCACCTTTTACCGGCGGCCCGACTTATTGGAAAAGGCGGAGCTCGATCAAAATGACCGTGCTTTTTTGGCCGGCCTGACAGCCCTGACGGGCGGTCAGGATTGACCTCAACACTGGAAGGAGGGCGCCCTATGAACTGCCTTCATCTGAATCGTTGCCAGCCCCTCACAGGGGACGATTACGCCCTGCTGCGGCAAAATCCAGACCGTGGCTTCCGCTTGAGGCCTATCTGCGCCCGGAAGCGGCAGCGCCGTTTTCCACCCCGGCTTTTTAGCCGGGGCTTATCTGGAAAAACAACTCGTTTTCTACCGGGAGGAAGATTGCAAGCTCGTTCAGCTTTACGTCTATCTCTCGGAATACCTTGACCGGCCGCTTGATGCACACGCCTTTTCCCAACTGGAGACGTATCTAGAAACATTGCGCCAGAAGCGCCTGCGGGCCTTACTGCGCTTCGCCTATGAGGAGGAAGCCGACCGAAAAACGGCCCCGTGACCGCTCAAATCCTTGCGCATGCCGGCCAAATTAGCGTGTGGATGGAACAGCACGAAGCGCTTGTATACGAAACCGTTGCCGCCCTTCAGGCAGGCTTCAACGGTGCATGGGGCGAATGGCATACTGCAAAGCACCATCACAGCGGCAAAAACTGATGGAAGCCATCTGCCAAATGGCGCCTGCACAGCTCCCCATCCAGGTGCGCACTCTTCCGATTTGGGAAAAAGCCCCCCATCAAGAGCAAGGGCGAATCGGCTTCCACGATGATTATCTCGTGGGCGCGCATTTTAAATGGAACAGCGACCGCGGCCGCTTCTGGAACAGGCGAGAGCGCACGTTCCGCGCCCTTTCCCGCCTACGTTTCAACGATGGGGAAATGCCCTGGGGCAAGGATACTGTCTATCAGAACGGTCGGATCGACGGCTTGCAGATGCTTGCCTGCTGCGCAAACCATAGCCTCTCAACCCTGAGCATATCACACAATTACCGGGAGGGAGGCGGCAGCTTCAACATGCTCCGCTGGCAAGGAGAAGCCCTTGCCCCTGAGCAGCTGGATTTTTATCAATGCCCATACCACCCGGCCTATTTTACGAATCATGCCGGACAGCCGATTAGACGGACCATATTTGACTATCTATGCGATCATTTGGGATATCAGATTCATCTGCTCGATTGCGGTGCGCACCGAGATATAAAGAATGAAAACTTTACACATGAAATTTGTTTTACACTTCTGAACAAAGGCTTTGCCCTGCCCTACACGCTATCCAGACTCACCGTTTCCATCTCGAATCGGGAGGGAAAGGTAGTGGATTATGAAGCTTCTTACTTGCCGGAGCAACTCGCCAGCGGGGAAAAGGCGAGCTTTATTGTGCCTGTGCGTGCCGAAATGGGGAGCAAAATCGGCATCCGACTATGCCATCCGTCCGCGCCGGCGTTCTCCGCCCGTTTCGCCAATGCGATTCCCTTTGAAGACGGCTGCAATATGGTAGGGGAGCTTATGAAAGAATCGCTCATAGCCGCCTGTTCTAATAAAAGGGGCGTATATCTCATTCTGTTGTGCGATTATGGCAGGCGTTGCTTTGTAATAAAAAGGCGAAGAGCCGCTGAAAAAATGAGAGGCTGTTGCAAAGGATTTTGCAACAGCCTCTTTTTTTTAGTATTGATCAAGCCGTATATTGCTAAGAGCCCCTCTCTCCCATCTGCCTGTCCATCCCACAGTAAGGGAAAAAGCCCTTGCCAGATAGATAACGGCTTTGTTTTCGACTCTGTTGTGCTCTCTTGATCCACTTTGGTCACGGTGAAATAATCCGTTTCCAAACCATCCTCTTCCGACCCCTCCCGCAGATATTCCCGCAACCGCTCAATCCATTCCACAATCTTAAAGCGCGGTTCATATTTGGGGAGCTGCGCACAATTTTCTCTTCTTTTCCATCCAACACGCCGTCAAGATCTACGCCGCCCTGCGCGGCCGGAAGGCACATCGGCGGAAACATCACGCACCACCAGTTATGCCCCTCCCCACTGCCAATGATCACGCGCACCGCCCGATAGCGTCCGGCTGGGAGCGTCACCTCATCCTCATAAGTACGGGTATCAAAATATTCCTCACTGACGGTAATATGAACCTCATACGTATAGCCCCGTTTCATTACTTCGCTGCGCGCAGCCCGCTCCAGCTGTGGGAGCGCCTGTTCGATGGCCTGCTCTGCCTCACCCGCCGTCAGGGAACCGTCAAAAATATGCGCACCTTCTTCCAGCACCGCATCCCGCACCTGTAGCTTCAGCGCCTGGTCCGCATCGCTGTCGGAATTGGCCAAAACATGAAGGCGCAGCACGCTCTCCCGGATTTGTGCACAGGAAGAGGCAAAACTCGTCACACTGCAAAGGGATGCCACCAGCACGGCGCATAAAAGCGCGGCTTCAATTCGTTTCAGCTTCATAAAAATCCCGTCCTCTCTTTGAGTATCAAGAGTATGGACGGGATTTTTACCATTATGCAGGAAATCTTCTGTTTTTCAATTTCACCGCGTTGCTCTTCTGTGACAACACAGCCTTCCTCTACCGGGCGGCAAATAAATACATCCGGCACAACTGACCTGAGATGTTCTGCGCAGCTCTGCGCAGCCTGATGCGTATCAAACAAACCAAATACTGTAGGCCCGCTGCCACTCATGCAGCAGCCGAGCGTGCCGTATTCCCGCATGAGCGCCTTAATTCTCACCCGCTCCGGCACATCAATCACCTGCTCAAAGACATTCCCTGCCAGCCTGCCAATGCTTTCTAAATCCTCTGACAGCAGGGCGCCCAGCATACCAAACCTATCCGGCGCGCGCAGATTCGGCGCGGTATCGCATAAATGATACGCCTGCGCGGTAGAAACCCCCTGCGCGGGCTTCGCCAGCACGATAAAACAATCCGGCAGCTCCGGCACGGTGTTAGCAACTCCCCGATATGCTGCGCCAGCATCGTGCCCCCTGTAAACAAAACGGAACATCCGCGCCAAGCGTTAAGCCGATTTTGTTAAGCGTGCGCATAAGCCGCGTGCCATACAGCCTATCCAACGCCAGAAGCGTTGCCGCGGCATCCGCGCTGCCTCCGGCAAGCCCGGCGGCAAACGGAATCGCCTTATTGATTGTAATCGAAATGCCGTCGTTTGCCGCTTTCGTCGCCTCAAAAAATGTGCGCGCGGCTTTAAAGGCCAAATTCGTCTCATCCGTGGGGGGCGGTCGTCCGAACAGGTAAGGCGGATTTCCCCCCTGCTCCTGTCCGCTCCACTGCGACTGTATCATATAGGTCAACAGACTGCATCACCATCCACAGGTTATGGTAGCCGTTTTCGAGCCGCCCGACGATATCGAGCATCAAATTGATTTTTGCCGCTGCTTTTACTGTAACGCGCATGAAACCGCCGCCTTTCCAAATTCAGAAGCTTTTCTTTTTATTTTACGATACCCGCAAAACGATCATAAACTCTAAAATTTTCCGCTTTAAGCTGTAAATTTACCATACTCGCAAAACTCCTCCATATAAAAATGGCGTTGCCGCACCGCGGCAGGAGGCGTTTCACGCCGACAGGCATTTTCAATGCTTCAAACTTTGTTTGAAGCTATTTTTACCATGAAAAGCCCGAACGGGGAAGTTAGTTTGAGAAATTCCGCTTTTGAAAGATTGTCAAGCGCCATTTTCAGTGGTAAAATAAAATAACTTTTGTGCAGGATCTTATGAGAAGCATGTGAAGACGCCCAAAGTGCTTAAAACGCGATTCGGGAGGATGATTGATTGGAACGGATCTATATTCTTTTATCGGAGGAAAAGCTGCTTTCCTCTTGGCAAGCGGCCTGCCAGGCGCTCGGCCTCGAGTGTGCGGCCGCCGTTGCGGGTGAAAATAGAAAAGATGACTTACAGGCAGCTTTGCGCAGCGGGGCAGACTATATCCTTTTGCCCCACCAGAGCTATTCCCCCTGCGGAATTTGCAAAAGCATGGGCGCAGCGGGCAGAATGCGACTGTTTAGCCGGAACACACGGTACGGGCTTTTCCGCTTGGCTCTCTAAAATGCTGCTCTCCTATTTTACGATGCGCTGGCTGCCCTCCGGCGCACCGGCCTTTGTGCTGATTCAAGCGGACAAGCTCACTCCTCTGCTCGACTGCATACCGGAAAAGGGGCCGAGTGCAGGCGCCTTTCTCGCGGCGGCGGCGGAATATGCCGGGCTATCCGTCAAGTGGGTCCCTTGCGCCTCCGGTGAAGCTGCGGGGGCTGCATTCACTTGGTTTTTGCTGCATATCTTCACTGCCTATGGCTCCTATCTCCATGTGAGCGAGCATATGCGCGCACTGGAAGCCTCCACTGAGGAAAAGCCGGATCACGGCTACCACACAGCCTTTGACAAGCTGTTGGGCCTCGTTAACCATGAGATCATCAGCTATGTATTCTTCGGCTTACTGACGACCGTCGTTTCCATGGTTTCCTTTTATCTCTTCAATGAGCTCTTGGGCAAGGATCGATTTTTAGGAGATAAAAACTATCTGATCGCCAATGCGCTCTCCTGGATTGTGGCGGTGCTCTTTGCATTTGTCACCAATAAACGCTTTGTTTTTAACAGTCGGAGTTGGAAGGCCGCCGTCGTGTGGAAGGAATTTGCCGGTTTTCTCTCCGCACGGCTGTTTTCCCTTCTGGTGGATATGGGGCTGATGTATCTATTCGTCAGCGCGATGGGGATGCGTGAAATGATCGCAAAATTCATCGTGCAGATTGTGATTGTCATCATCAACTATGTATTTAGTAAATTATTTATCTTCCGTAAACAGAAAAAATAGCACAACTTCCGCACATGGAGATAGACAGCGCACTCTGCTCATGCTATAATCGCAGCGTATCTTTTATCATCCTATATTTACTGTGTGGATAAAATTCCCATGGAGCAATTGAGGTTTCTTGCATGTTTAAAAAAATTGCTACTTATTTTATGGTCACCCTGATGGCCCTTATCTTTCTATTGGATATCCTAACCGTGGCGTTATATAATCACTATGAAAAACGCTATGCCGTCACGCCGGAGCCTACAGTAACAGTAAAAACAGCCGGAGCGGATCGAATTCATTTTTAAACACCGGCAATTCCGACGCCATTCTGCTGGAGAGCGACGGCCATTTCGCCCTGATCGACGCGGGCGATTCCTCCGACAACTACCGCCGCAAGCACGGCGCGGTTGGCTATGAGCAGATTGTGCTGGATTATGTCAAAAAGACGGCTATCAATGCGGAGGGCAAAATCGTGCTTGATTTTATCCTGCCGACCCATTGCCATTACGACCATATCGGCGGCTTTCGCTGGATCATTAACGACCCGGATATCACGATTCAAAAAGCTTATCTGAAGCCTTTTAACCCGGAAATTCTCAAAAACATGGAAAAAAACAAGTGGGGGCTTGATATTGTTTACAAAGAAACGGTAGAGGCGCTTGAAAAACAAAATATCCCCATCGTTTCCGACCTGCCGGATGAGCCTTTTTACCTTCGGCAGCTTTACCTTGCAGTTTTTTAATACTGTGACCGACCTGTCGAAGCCCCATGCAGGCGAAAACGTCAGCTCCGTCGGCGTGAAGGTCACCAAAGGTAAACGCACCGCCTTCCTCGCAGCCGATATCTCTGCGGAAGGCGGGCTGGAAAACAGAATGGCGCCGCTGGTCGGCAAAGTGGACCTACTCAAAGTAGGCCATCACGGCTACACAACGGCAACCAATCCTTTTTTCATCCGCACGCTCCATCCAGAAATTGCAATTGTTACAAACCAGCTGGGTAAAATTTATCCCAATGTTAAATGGAACCTAGTGATGATTGCGCATGCTTCCGTGTATGCTACGGTCAACCACAACGGAATCATCGCTACCTTTACGGACGATGGGCGAATCCAATTGACGGATCAGATTCACGATGGCAGCGCTAAAATTACCATTAGAGAATGAATAACATATGGAAGAGAAAAAGAAGGGCTCGGAAACATTATGAATCCCCATGATTGAAATATAAAAGAAAGGAAGGCGGGCATTTTTATTGCCTGCCTTCCTTGGGTTTTTGATCAAAAATGCGCTCCGCAAGGACATTCATTACCCCATCAATCATGCGAAGCAAAAAGGCGCCCCCTGTTTCAGGAAGCCCGCAGGTGAAACGCCTTGTTTTCAGAGAAACGTAGGGGCCATGCGGTCGAAAACGGTCGAAGATCGTTACGAACCGCAGGGAGTAACAAAGCAAAGCCAATTGGCCCTGTGGAATCAAAGAGATGCAGACGGCCTGCCCAAATAACACGGGTTCAAGAGTACCATCTGTTCACGGGAACAGTTCGTTACCGGCTACTTTTATCGATCATGATTCACTACAATTTCTCCCCTTGCGATCACCATCCGTATTTCCATATCCCGATCCAACACAAGAAGATCCGCGCGCTTGCCCTGCACAATGCTGCCCGTCTCCTTATCCGCGTGGATCACGCGGGCCGGATTAATCGTGCAGGATTTGAGCGCCTGACGGAATGGGATGCCAAACCGCAGTACGTTGCGGAATTCATCATAGAGATTCGTCGTGCTTGCCGCAATCGTTCCATCTGCAAGCAGGGCTTTTCCATCGCGCACATAAACCTTCTGCCCGCCCAACTCAAAGTCGCCATCCGCAAGCCCAGAGGCCATCATTGCATCGCTTACGATTACACTGCGGTCTTCCCCAAGGAGCTGAAACGCAATGCGCAGGGTGGCCGGCGCGATATGGAAACCATCGCAGATCAGCTCTGCTGTGACCGAATCGCTGTCAAACACTGCGCCGACCACGCCGGGCGTGCGGGAACCCAGCTGCGTCATCGCGTTAAACAAATGCGTCGCATGGGAGAACCCGGCTTCAAAAGCTTTTTCGGCTGTTTCATAATCGGAATTTGTGTGCGCAGCGGATACCGTGCAGTATGCCTTGGCCCGCGCGGCAAAGGCATTGGAGCCCTCTGCCCCGGCGCCACATCCACCAAACACACGGGGCAAATCTCATGCAGCTTTAAAAACTCCTCAAAATCAGGCTTTCGAATAAAATCTCCGCATTGGGCGCCCTTCTTGGCGGCAGAGATATAGGGGCCTTCCATGTTGATGCCCTGTATGTAAGCGCCGCACTCATGGCCGCGATAATCACGGGCGATCCGCAGGCTTTCCGCAAGCTGCTCAAAGGGAAGCGTCATCGTAGTAGGGCAAAAAGAGGTTACGCCGTGGTTCGCCAGAAACCGCGACATTCCTGCAAGCGATTCTTCCCTTGCATCACAGGTGTCGCCGCCCATTGCGCCATGCGTATGAATATCGATAAACCCGGGCACCACCGTGCAGCCGGAAAGGTCAATTCCACTGCCTGTCTGAGTGCCCTCCAACCTGCGCTAAGATTTCATTCTCCACCGCAATATCGCCCTTCTGGGGTAAAAACGCTTCGTTATAATAAACGGTATTCTTTAAAATCATACATCCGTTCTCCTATTCTATCTGAAGTGTCTAGGCATCCCCCGGCCACCGCCAGTCTCCCATGATGCCGATGCCCAATGGCTTTTTCAATGCATAAAACAAAACGTCTGATCCTGAATAAAATCTCCCTCCGTGCCGCAAACGATTTGTCTGAAGCTATTATATCATGATTCCATTGCGCAAGGCGCAATGAGCGGCGCAGCCGCAGGGCGTTAGCCCGAATCAATGATTCAATGTTCTCCGAAGCTCTTGGAAGCTTTGCTTCCTTAGAGATTCGTGAGGTTATTATATCACAGCCTAAAACAAAATTCCACATGACAAACGAAACGGCCGCGGTTTCCTCGCGGCCATTTTCATCAGCTATGCAATTGTGTTCTCAGGCCTGCCTGCAATCCCCTATTTGCTTGTTTCAGGCGCATGAGGACGCGCACAGCCCGCAATGCCGTAAACGCAACCATTAGCCCGACGATCACCTTCCGAAGCACCGACAATGTTCTCAACGTATTCGCGGCCAGCGCCAGCATACGCAGATCACGCAGCATCTCATCCATAATATATAACCGATCCTTTCCCACGCTAAGCCGCAATTGATGCGGTTTTGGCGCGGCTAAAATTGCGAGCTGCTTTTTACCCGGTTACCCGTTGGTCAACAGCACGCCATGCGCAATGCCGGGGATTGTTTCGCCCTGTTTTGCAGATACTGCGCTCATCAATGCGCCGGTGCCCACAAAAAGACACGCGTTTCAGCTCCCCCTGCTTAAGCCTGCTGAGGATATAGGAGCACACCACGGATCCGCTGCATCCGCAGCCGGATGCGCCTGCATTGACATCCTGGGCATCTAAATCGTAGAGCATCAGGCCGCAATCCGCATGCACGCCTGCGATATCGATCTGATAATCCTTGCGTAGCAGCTCGATGAGCAATTTGGAGCCGACGGCGCCAAGATCGCCCGTCAGGATCATATCGTAATCCTCCGGTACTGTGCAGGTATCATGCAGGAAAGCGGCAATGGTCGAGCTGGCCGACGGCGCCATGGCTGCGCCCATATTGTTTGCATCTTTAATGCCGAGATCCTGCATTTTCCCGATAATAACCGATTCCACGCGCGGCCCTTCTCCCGAGGAAGCAAGCACTGCCGCGCCGGCCGCCGTTGCTGTCCACTGTGCGGAGGGCGGGCGCTGGCCGCCGTATTCCAACGGCAGGCGGAATTGTTTTCCGCCGAGCAGAAATGCGAGGAGGTGGAAGCAACCGCCAGCCCCGCCGTGCCTGTATCGATAAACACAGATGCCATCAAAAGCGACAGTGCCATCGTCGAGCAGGCGCCATACAGCCCTGCAAACGGCATATCGAGCTCCCGAATGCCGAAGCATGTGCCGATACACTGGCTTAAAAGGTCACCCGCAAAAATCACATCTACATCCGCCGGGCTCTTCTGCGCTTTGCTCAGCGCACGAATTACGGCCTCCCCGGTGCAGCTTACTCTCCGCCTTCTCCCCAGGAAACCTCGCCCAAGGTTGTATCATCAAAAATATGGTCAAACTCCGCCGCAAGGGGGCCTTCCCCTTCCTTTTTGCCCGCCACCGCAGCAAAGCCCTGTACCACAGGACGGGAAGGCAGTGTAATGGTGAAACGGCCAGTCCTAATCGCCATAATCCTTCCCTCCTTAAAACAACCGAAAGATCCATAGGATCAGCCCATAAAAAGCACTGCGGCAGCCGGCCCGTATAGGATCACTGGCCCCGCCACGGAAAAAGATTTGCGCGCCGGTGCCGAGAATGCGGCCCTCGCTCTGGAACTCCATCGCCGGGGAAACCACCGCATTTGCAAAGCCTGTAATCGGCACAATGGTACCAGCCCCCGCATGCCGGGCAATTTTGTCGAACACACCGAACGCCGTTAGCAGCGCCGTGATGGCAATCAGCGTGACAGATACCGTTGTTTTCGCCTGATCCTCACTGAGATGCGCCATTAAATAAAGGCTGTTGAGCCCCTGGCCGATCACGCAAATCAGCCCGCCGATCAAAAATGCTTTGAGCGTATTGAGGCCTTGTGTGAAGGCGGCGAAGCCTGATCTGCCATCTTGCTGTATTCATTCCCTGTAACCGCCATAAATAACGTCTCCTTTATATTCAGATGACATTTGTCATGGCTTTATTTTCTCCGCGGTATGGAACGTTATGCGCTCAATACAGCCCGCAAAATAAAAAGAATCACTTTTCGCCCTCACTGCATGTCAAATATGGTCAAATGGAAGCACTGATCATTCACAGTTCGTTTACAATTTTTTCTTAACTTGCACACATGCGCCGTTTATTATAAAATGCATATGATATGTCTTATTGCTAGCTTGGGGAGTGGTTATTTTGCCGCTGATCGACATCCGCAATGTTTATAAAATCTATAATCCCGGTGAAAACGAGGTGCATGCGCTTGACGGCGTTACCTTGAAGGTTGAACGGGAAGAATTCGTTGCTATCGTGGGGCAGTCCGGTTCCGGTAAATCAACGCTGATGAATATGATCGGCCTGCTTGACTCCCCCACCAGCGGCGAATATTACCTCGATGACGAGGACGTTTCCAAGCTTTCAGACGATAAACTCTCCGAAATCCGCAACAAACAAATTGGTTTTATTTTTCAAGGCTTTAACCTGATTCCCAGCCTCACTGCGCAGGCCAATGTTGAGCTGCCGCTGGTTTATCGCGGCATGGCGGCGCAGGAACGGCATGAGCTCTCCATCAAGGCGCTGGAACGTGTCGGGCTCGGGCACAGGCTGGATCACCGCCCCTCAGAAATGTCCGGGGGCCAGCAGCAGCGCGTGGCGATCGCACGCGCGGTGGCAGCCCGTCCCCCTGTCATTCTGGCCGACGAGCCTACCGGCAACCTTGATTCCCATTCCGGCAAGGAGGTCATGCGCATCCTGCATGAGCTCAGCGAGGAGGGCCGCACCGTGATTCTCATTACACATGATAATGGGATTGCGGCGGAGGCGAAACGGGTCGTCCGCATTCAGGATGGCAAAGTGGTGGATGATTATCTCAACAGCTCATTGCACCGCAAGGCAAAGGTTTTTTAATAAATTTTAAATTTTTCTAGTTTTCCTGCTGTTTATAAAATAATATAAACAGCAGGTTTTTTTGATTGCAATGCGTGGCAACGGCCCCGTTGTGCATATTGGGTATAAAAAGGAACTGTTGCAAAATGAAATATTTTGCAACAGTCCCCATAAAAAATCTGTTTACGCTGGATGACGAGAAACTACCCTTTTGTCCCTTTCTGCGTTTATTCATGCATGATTCAACGCGCCCAAACTGCTGGACTCAAACAGCGCCTATGAGATATACGGTGAGGGATTCACACGCGTGCCGTTGCGGATCACCTCAAAATGCAGGTGCGGTCCGGACGAATTACCCGTTGAGCCAATGCTCGCGACCTGCTGGCCCCGAGAAACCTGCTGGCCCACACGCACTCGGATTGAGCCGGATTTGCAGTGGGAATAGCCCGTTTGCAACCCATTTCCGTGATTGATGACAACACGGTATCCATGGCCGGTGGAATCCCACCCGGCATAGGTCACTGTGCCGCTAGCCGCAGCTACAATCGGGCGGCCTGACGCGCCATTGGTTGTAATATCCATTCCCCTATGGCCATTATGACCAAATCTCTGCGAAACCTGATGCGCTGTAGGGGCTGGCCACATTAGCTTTGTGGATACGGAACCACTGCCATAATAAATTGGCGATGTGGAGGAACTGTATCCGCTCGAACTCCCTTTGCTGCTGTAGCTGCTCTTGGACTTCGTGCCCACATTCACCTTTTTGGGCACCGGGTTTTTCACGACTTTTGCGCTCACTTGCTTCGTGCTCACTGCCACATTATCGACATATGTCACCAGCTCCGTGATTTGGCGCTCCCCGTTAACTCCCTCCTGCACCGTTTTCGTCCGCCCCACATACATGCTGGACGTCTTTGTCTCTTCTGTTTCATATGGAATTTCTTCCGTGCGCTGCACCGTTTTCATAATCTTCACACGTAAGTAGTTCACTTCATTCGATACCAGCAGCTGATCCCCTACATGAATCGTTTCCGTCAGCCCACTGTTCATCCCCATCAGTTCCTTCGTCGTCAGGTCGTTTGCCTGCGCGATCCCTGATACCGTGTCGCCTTCCTTTACCGTATAGTATACCGCTTCCGCCTTCTTGCTCCTCAGCTTCTGTTCCAGACGCTCCGCATCCCACACCGTCTTTTCATTATCCGGATACAGGCCCTGCACATAGTTAACTTCTTCCACAAAGTCCGCAATTGTGTTTGCTTCATTTGTTTTCTTTTCATTCAAAATTTTATCGAATACGCTTACCGCATCCGTTTCGTTTTTCACCGCGCACACAAACTGCCCATCCACATACACGCCGCATGCATTTGTGATCTTGCTGCTTGAATGCTCAATCAGCTTATCTGACATTGTGTTGGCATCCGTCAGCTGATCGATCGATACTGGCCGCAGCTTATACGTTGGCTTCGATATCAGCTCACCCGTGCTCTCTGTTTCTTCCGCCGCAAGGCTCCGTGTGCCCAAGTTGACAACCCGACCGGTCGCTCCAGCGGTTGAAACATTTTCCACGGCGGGCTGCTCTTCAGCCTGTTGGCCGCCTGTCATAATTCGGCTCCGTGCAAGCTTCTCAGCCTCTAAATACACTGATTCGCTCGCCACATAGCCAATTTTTTGATTATTATAGCTCACTTCCAGCGCAAAGGTGACACTCCCCCAATGCGCCACTGTCGTTGCAAGCAGCACACACGCGCCAATGGGCAACGCTGTATTAAACAGTGTTCCAAACAGCTTCTTATGACGCTTGACTGCTTTTGCCGCATAATGCCCCAGCACAGGAAACGCCGACAGCGGGCTTTCTTTTTATGCATCGCCTCAGGTTCGAACGCACACTGCGCATCTCTACCCGCAGATACCTCAGCCTCATCCGCTGCCTCATGGTAGGCGCGGAAGGCATACCGGTCCACCGTTACAAACACGAAGCGCCCGCCAAACCGGAGCATCTGGAACGGCAGCCTCAGATACCGCTCAATATGCCGGTAAAACCGTTTGATATACCGCTGCGTCTGCATTCCCACCAGCGATACCCACCGGTAGATTGACAAAAGCGCCGCGTTGCCAGGATGCTTTGCATCCTGCCATTGCGCCAAATCGGAAGCGGATTTGCTTTTCTTTTGATGCTTCTTATTTTCTACGGCCTGCGCCGTTTCTATATTGCCTGTATCCCTGATGGCTTCCTCCTGCGCGGGCTTTTCCCGTTTGGCATCTTTCAGCCCCATGCGGGAACACCTCCATCTTTGATTTCCATACAAAATGGTTACAATTTGGTTACAATTTAGTTCCCATTATACACACATGGACGGTTCTCCGCAAGCTTTACGGCTATTTTTCGGCGATTTGTACAATCAAATTCTTTTATTCTGGGTATTTTAGCTGAATGCTTGTCCAATTCTCCAAAATTTTTTCCATTTTTTGTGATTCTTTTTGGCCCCATCCAAATCATGGTCGCGCCAGTTGCCGCATTCACGCTCCGAAGCGCCCGGAATTTCTCCCTCCTAGGAGGCAATAAAGGCAAAGGCGGCACGCGTCAGATCAATTGCCTTTTGGCGCTTCATCCCACGTGTCAAAAAATAAAATCCCGTACGGCATCCCATTGGGCCGAAATAGACCACCTGCTCTGCAACGTCAGAATTGCGGACAAAGGTAGCAAAAAGGTGCTCGATCGTATGCATCGCACCGTTTTCCATCACGGGCTCTCGGTTGGGCAGGCGCGTGCGCAGATCAAAGGTATCAATATCCCCATCCACACGGGAGAGATACATCCCCTGGTCAATTTGGTATGGTCAATTTGAAAGCTCAAAATTTTTTTCCATCATACAACAGTCCTTTCTCATTCTTCTACAGGTACGCCTGTCAGGAAGGAAATCCCGCCAATCGCATCTTTTAAGGAACCGCGCCCGGAGATCGCATCTCGGAACGATGCGATCAGTTGCAGCGCATCCGCCTTAGCGCGTTCAAACAACTCCTCAAAACTCTCCTCACTCACCCGGTCAGGCGCTGCCGGGTAAGCCCACTGCCCTTTCTGATCGTTGGTATAATCCCATCGCTTACTGGATTGCGTCCGGCGCAGCATCGACGTCAGACAGGGGCCGAGGAAAGGATAAACCGGGAGCTGAATCAGTGCCATGACCGGCAGTTTCCAGCCATGACGATCCGTCAGGAGAGACTGCATCGTGCGCGTATCACAAAACGACTGCCGCGCCTGCGCCTGAGAGAGAGAAACATGCAATGCCTCCTGCGCCGCAAAGGAAAGCACACCGGCCATCACATCGAGAAGGGCGGCATCCATAGAGAGCACCTCCCTAGTTTCAAACTTCCGCGCGGAAACCACCTGCAAGTGCCTATGCAGCATTAGCATATCAATCTCATATTCCACTTGATTGTGGACAACGCCTTTGAGATACCAAATATGGCGTGCCTTGATGATCCGGTATTGTGTTGCATAAATATAGGGATGCGCAACTCGATCGAGCGCATAGTGGCACAAAAATCCATAAATATAGGATAGGGCCTGATCCCGCCCAGCCTCAGGCAACGCCTGAGCATACCGAAGCATCGCTTCAAAAAAGAACGTTGGGATTTGCACGGTGCATTCGCGAGCCGACCGGGTTGCAACTTTTCCCCCGGCATCGTGGGCAGAATCCGATGAAAAAAAAAGCACGTCCGGCCCTTGTGTGCCATAGTATACGGCGTCCGGATCCAGCCGTGTTTCCGGAGTCATGGCCTCAATCTGCTCCATCAGTTCCCGTGCAAATAAATAATGCGTTGAAAAAGCGGGCATAATGACTGCATCCTTTCTTAATCAGAAAACTCTTTGCAAACCGCATGGGGCATCTGTCTTTTCAACTCCGGATATAAACGGACAAAAAAGCGATGAAATTGCGCCTCATCCAGCTGATCTCTGCCCGGATACGCATCGCTACCGTCGAAGAATCGCTGCGCACCTGCACACAATTGTTCCAGCAGCAGCGCTTCCGCTTCGGAAACCCCTCCATGGCAGGGCCGCGGCAACACAGTGCGGTAATTTCCCCAGTGAAGGAATCCGTATCGCACAGCCCGCGGGCATATGCTTCAATCCAGCCGTAAATAGAATGCTCCAATCCAGCGCTCCTCCTCACAGAAAACAATTTGATAGGGATGATGCCAAGCTCGCAAAACGCCCAGCTTCTAAAGCATCAAACAATATTGTTTGGTGCTATTATATCACGATCCCAGTTACAGGGCAAACAGGCGATTCTCTTCCACGCATCTCCTTGTTTGGTGAATATTGTACATAATATCTTTTCAAATTTTTAAAAAATACATGGAACGCACAAAAATTGTAATCAATTTGTAGTGTCTTTCGTGGTTTTTTATGCTATAATATCGTCAGCTTTACACCAATCACTTTCATGGAACCACACGTTCCTTTCAGTTGAGTGGGAAAAGAATGTTTATAGAAAGGAGCATACAGGTGATGAGCCTTCGTAAATTTACCTCTATCACAGCCCTCATTCTCATAACAGCACTGATGATCTGTGCGCTCTCCGCCTGCGGTGCTCCGGCGGTTGATAAAGAATCCGCCGTTGAATCTGCCCCGATTGCCTTGCTCGGCGAATACAATCGCTACCGCCATTATTCAGGAGGTGCCGATTGACTATATGGCAAAATTGGAGCCAGAAACGATCCCTTTGCATTATGACTTTGACTTGACCCTTGTGGATGATTACGCGGTGTATATGAGCACAATTAATACGAGCGCAGACGAAATTGCTATTTTCTATTTAAAAGAGGGCGAAAGTGGGCAGCAAATCACCCAAGCGCTCAACGCCCATATCCAGATGAAGATTAAAACCTTTCAAACGCTTTCCCCAATGAATCCGAAAAGCTCTCCCATGCCCGTTTGATCGCTAGTGATCGTTATATTGCGCTTCTCGTTTGCGCTAAAATTGATTCTGCCTATGCAATCCTGACGAATTACGATCAATTTCCTGCCATGACAAATACAGCCGCCGTAAAAAAAGGCTCTGCTTTCTCCAGAAAAAGGGGATTGATTTTTTTGAGCGGATATGCTATTATATCAGACAGTGCGGGAGTAGTTCAGCGGTAGAGCGTCGGCTTCCCAAGCCGAAAGTCGCGGGTTCGAATCCCGTTTCCCGCCATTGTAAGAGAGTCTCAAACCTAGTAGAGTAGATGATAGGTTTGAGACTCTCTTGTTTTATTATAAAAATTGAGTTTGGTGTTTATTTGGTGCTTATGATTCCAAAAACACCACTCAAATAAAAATGTTTCGGATCATCCTGCTTTGGCAGAGCATAGCGGGAGCGAACCGCTGACCTCTACACTGCCAGTGGGATTAAAGCTGTTTTCCGCTGTACGCTCTCATTCGCTAAACAACGTAGTTATAAGGATTTTTATATTCCTATTTCTCCTGTCATGCACCCTTGTCCACCTGTTTTTATTATCGTGTGTGTACAAAGTGTGTACAAAATCTGATTAGTGCATCGATGATTATGATATTACTGGAGGTTCAACCCCGAACCATGAAATATTGGTATACAGAATGACTCGGGAACAGATAAGAAAATTAATCCCCTATTGCGCTCTTTAAAAAGGAATAATGAAAGCCACATAGATACGAGGTTCATCGCTTGGCTACGCATTTTATTTTTATATAATTGCAATTTGCAGCGTAAAAGCCTAGATCGTTTCGAAAAAATATAAGTCAATCAACCTGAACTATCTGATATATCACTGCTCACCATTAGCGTATAAAAATATTTAAAGCCGCAATTATCAATTGGTTTTAATAAAGTGCGTTGTTATTTGATGTCGCTTATTAAGAATCTCTGGTGCGCTAAGTGAAAATGCGGTCCACTTTATTTTTATGAATGGGCTTTTCTTAACTTTCAACTTAAAATTGTGAATTAATACAAATATTAACAAAACATCATTTTATTATACTAATTTGACTAAAAATTTGTATATTATTTATATTGATTGTTATTCCTTATTTTTGTAAAATTTTGTTGATACAATATTGGAAAGAGAGTGGAAAGATGGATATTAAATTTGCAGCAATATACATAATAATTCCAACACTCTTAATTGTACTTGCGATTATGTTTAAATTGACTGTTAATCGAAATATTAATAAAATAGTTTTGCAAATATTATTACTTGAACTACCAACAGAAATCATTTTTTGGCTATAAGTTTTATTGTATCATATATACTTTATGGGTTGGATAGCTCGTTCGCTAATATTTCTGATTTGGATAGCGTAAGCTTCCAAGTAGTTATAGGATTTTTCTTATTTATGGTATATATTGTGGTTGCATTTATTATTTTTGCATTATGTAGATATACAGTTCGCTCGTTTGAATCTAAAAAAATTTCTGCTTTCTGGTATGGATTCTGCGCCACACTATCCTACGCATTTGCTTTGGGGGCTTACGTAATATCAATTTATGCTTTTGGAAAAGGGGTGCTTACACTATGAAAAAAAAAATAAGTGGCTGCAAAAGCTAAAAGATAGCAATTTAAAAGGAATTAATTCTACCGTTATAAGCATAGGCGCACTATTTTTATTGTTTTGTATTGTAGTGATATTTATGCTTACCATCATTCAAGGCAAATACACTATCGAAGAAACTTTTATATTCTTCGTTTTGGCTTTGCTCATTACCTTTTTACTTTTCTTATTAGTTTTAACTTTCTTAGTTATTAGAAATGGAAGGAAACAAATTAATAACAGAAATATAACCTATGACGACATGCGTTCATATTTGGAAGATAAAATTTCCGAGATACAATTAAAAATATCCTCCACCGACGAATCATGGAAAGAAGCTTATCATATTCCACTATCTGTTATAAACAAACAGCAAAACATAATAAATGACTCCATACAATTAAATAGTTTTTTGCAAAGCTATGGAATTACAAAAGAGGATTTATTTATAGACAAACATGCTATCTTTTGTTTAACGCCGTTCAGTTTAGACGGGCTTGAAGTTTTTAAAGTTGTTCGAGAAGTATGCTCCTCTAAAAGCTATCGTGCCTTTAGAGGGGATGAGAAGTATATACCAGGCGACATCTTTTCTGAAATTATTAGATACATTATTCATTCGAGGTTAATAATTGCTGATTTAAATGGGAAAAAATCCAAATGTGTTTTATGAACTGGGAATAGCTCAAGCTTTTTCTAAAACAGTAATTTTGCTTGCGCATAGAGATTCACCTATTCCTTTTGATATAAGCAACAATCGTATTATTTTATATAAAGATTACGAAGATTTGAAAGAGAAATTATATGCTGCACTTAGCAATTTGGAACAACTTTAAACAGACACTTAATTAGGATATAGCCCTGCCGATCACCAGTCTTGTGTGAAGTTAACGTCCACCACAAAACCCCGCAGCTACGTTGATCGTGTGGCTGCGGGGTTTCAGATATGATTCTAACGCCGCCACACCTGCGGAGACGCCCGCTGAGATCAAGCAGCATTATCCCACACGGATGCGATGGACGGGCGGTGCTGACCAATGCCACAGAACGGGCGGCTGTCATGATCCTCCACCGCCTTTTGATTGGCCTCCACCAGCTCACCCATTTTGATCGTCAGCTCTTCAATCTTTTGCAGGCGGATTTTGCAGTCGTCAATATCGCGCAGGTCGCGGGCAAACCTCTCATCCATCACCTTGCACTTTGCCTCGCAAACTGCCTTATCTACCGGCTCCATTGCTCCACCATCCTTACACGCGCGTCAGGGAGGATACCGCCACCCAGGAGGTAATCTCCTTGAGCAGCGCCTCCTGGACGTCTTTATTAACTTGGATTTTGCTGACCGTATGTTTTTTGGGGGCCAACTGAGCGGCAGGCACCTTATTGCCCCGCGCGGAGGTCAAGCCGCCGTATACCGCTCCCTTGTTGATCGTGACTGTGCAGCCAACCTCCACGGGCTTGGCCGCTGTGGGTGCACCAACTGCCGCCGCATCGACCCAGCCATACACGCCCTTGCCGTCCTCGCTGATACAGTGGAAGGGATGCTTTGCGCCCGGTGCGGTTGCCGTTACTTTGCATTTGCTCGCGCCGCGCGTGCTGGCTGCCGCCGTCGCTGTGGAGGAGGCATACACCTTCCCGCCCGCGAACTGGACGATATCGCCCACGCCGATGGCTTCGGGCTTGGTAGAGGGTGCATCACCCGCCGTGCTCCTTTTTCGCAGTCCAAGATAGCTGACCGCCGCCTTCGCATACGCCTCACCGACTGCCCTGAGCTTCGCATCCGTATTGATCTTCGCCTGATCCTTTGCGTTGTCTACAAACGCATATTCGCCGAGGATGGAGGGGATACCCGTTGTGGCCGCCTGGCGGCACATGCCGAAGTTGTAGCTTGTGCCCGCCTTGCTCTCCTTGATCCCCCGGCTCTTTTGGCCGAGCTTCACCATTTCAGCAAGCACTTTTTGCGCTAGTGACTTCGAGGGCGCGTGCGTGTGCCAGTAGTAGACCTCGCAGCCCTCCCCTCCGCCGGCGTTATAGTGGATTTCGAGCACGAGGGAGGGCCGTTTCTTCTCGACTTCCTCCATTTTGTAAGCAACTGTGCAGCTTTTGTCCGTTGTGCGGGCCATGACGGTCTCGCATTCGTAATTTCTCAGGTAATTCTGGCAAGCCAGCGCGGTTTTGAGGGTCAGCGCTTTTTCGATGTATTTACCGCTTACCGCGCCCGGATCGTTCCCGCCATGCCCGGCGGCGATGTAGATTGTGGGTTTCGACATGTTGATCGCTCCTTAAATTTAAGATAATAGATAAGGCCACGCCGAAGATCGACGTGACCAATATCGAAATAGTGATGCTCGCCGCAAGGTATAGATGCGCCGCTGCGGCTGCAGCCTGGCTGTAGATCATATCAGCTTATGCAGCCGCACATCCCAGTTGTCCGCCGAGGATGCGGCACTGTCTCGCGATAGGCAAATGAATATTTTTGCTGTCGCGGCCGTGCGTTGAATCTCCGACGCCATCCCCCCAAAGCCGACTACAAACTTCCCGTCTGCAACACCGGACGTACCGGCCATGCTGGAGGACGTCCCGATTTTGATACGGTATACCACTTGCTTTGTCGTGTTGTTGTAGCCGCAGGACAGCAGCAGGATCGCGCTGTAGACAGATCGGTAATATGCCGCTCCGCCGGGGTTGTAGTTACCGCTGGCGAGCAGCAGGTAGACGCCGGTGGTTAGGCCATCAGCCGTGTAATAGATTGTGCTCGTGCTGTCGCCTGTCGCCCCTGCGGAGTAATATGGAAACAGCGGATGATAGGCGTGATCCAGTGCGCTTGCAGTGCTGTCTGCAACCTGGTGTGCCTGCATGATCCCTTCCTCGATCTTATTCATATTCACCGCGCTAACCGGCGTACCGTCCTGCACCTCGGGTATATGATCTTGCCATTTGGTTGGCGTGTAAGCCATTTGATCATCTCCTTATCTGTAATATGCGGTATTGTCGCCGCAGGAAAATGCCCCGCAGCGGCGTATTTTAAGCGTTTCGGCCGTCTGGCTCTCGTAGTGCTGCATCAACTCAAACGGCGCCTCCCAGCGGTTAAGGTCGCGGTAATCAACGACATCCCCTGCCGCCCAGGTTCTGCCGCTGTAATCCAGTCCAAACGCCCGAGCGAGTTCCCCGCAGCGGCCCTCAATCAATTGCAGGTTGGCGGCAGAGTAAATACTCTCAACGGTAAACGGCGTGAAGCCATAGCTCCACGCCGTACCGAATATTTTGTTGTATGCGTCCGCGATGGTCTTGCAGTTTGCGAGGATCCGGTTGAAGGCCAGAGCATCGTTATTGCCTGCCTGGCCACCCTGCACCAGGTCAAACGTCTCGCCGTCGTCCGTTACATACAGGTCAAGATAGTCTCGGGGCGTCCAGCCCGTCTTAATATGCATCAGCCCTCACCTCCCAGATTGATCATCCAATCCGGCTGGCGGACCGTAGTGCGCATCGTGAGCGCCCCATCGTAATCGATCTCCTGCTTGATGATCACGCCGTTCAGAGGGCCGTATTTGCCCTCTACCGTGACCGGGTCACCCACTTGCAGGGACGCATCCCCACGCCAGTTGCAGGTGATGTCCGCCTTGCCGTAGGTCCGCCGGAGATACATACCCCAGGTGAGCCGATCGAGTATGCCGACCGGGATTGGGTTGTCGACGGACATGCGGTTCTGCTCCTTGTTGACCACGCTGTCCTTTTCAGACGTGCCAGAGCCTGTCTGATCCTCAATCTTTTTGCCGTACAGTCTGACCGTGACATTGTACTCATCCGGATCCGTAAACACAGCGTCCGTCCTGACAGTAATCCGGATTGCATAGGAGGTCGCTGAGACCAGTGTCACAACAAAGTCGCTTGCGTAAGGATGCTCCACTTCGCAGCGGGTGTATGCGACCGGCTCCTCCGTAATCGCCGTGTAAGTGACAGGCACGCCTTTGGCGGTCTGTATGGCGGCGGTAGCCGCAAGGATTTCTTCGCCCGCGCCTTCATACCGGTGCCAGGTGTAATCAATGCCGCCGAGCTCCTCACGCGCCTCAATGGACGGATGCTCATATGACTGATCCAGCGGGATTACGGCAACCGGCGTACGGGACATGGCGGTCAGTCGGGCATTGCCGTCCGCGTCGACATACAGCAGCTTGTGCAGGTATTGCGATACATATCGCAGGCACTCCAGGCGGTTTGTGCCTTTATCAAAGGCAGTCGGGGCCGATCCTGTAAAATCCGTCGCCGGGATCCACGGGCTGGCCCCAAGGCCGAGCACGAAATCCGCGAGGCTCTGATTATGGAGGTGGTCAAGGGAGCGGGCGTTGGGCTTTGCTGCGTCCTGCAATTTGCCGAGGATATCCACGGCATGCAGCTCGCCTGTACCGCCCTTGCTGGTGGCTTTGGGGCAGTAGTAGGTGCCGACTTTGGCATAGACAGGCTTGTGCTGCCCGTCGGATACGCCAATCCAGACGGTCATGATCTGATCCGACCGGACAGCAGATGCCACGCCCGCGGGGATTCGCCGGGTCGAACATGCCCAAGGGATCGGGGTAGGCCAGGGTACATTCGCCGGCGGGGATGGATTGGTTGGTGGGATCGGATTCGGAGATCAGGTTGCAGCTGTACAAGCTATCCCCGGTGGCCTCGAATAACACGCCGTTTGCGATCTCGCGGATGCGGGCTCTATGAAACGGATGGCTCCACTTACTGACGGTGACCGTAACAGTATCATAGGCGGCACGGATACCGGTGATGTACACAATGGGCTGGTCATTGTTGCGGATGTGCCATTCTTGGTGGTAGGTCTCCGTGGATGATACACCGTCGATCGTGACGTCAAAGTCTACGGCGTATTCATTGGCTGCGGGATCAAAGCAGATGGTCAAAACGCTGATCGCACCGCCATTGCGGGTACAGCTGAGCTTGACAGTGTCTCGGCAAACAGGCCGTCCTGATCGGACAGGGCGCTGGAGAGATAGCCGTAGACCTGCCCGGCCCAGCCGTTGACGAGCGCCCGGCCGTCGAGGGGTGTGCGGTTGCAACAACAGACAACGGATCAAGGGGAATTACAATAACCAGGCGGTAGGTGATATCCACGTTGAAAAGTGAACAATCGGTAGAAGGAGATAACAATCTGCAGGCCGGCAGAGATATTAATCAATATGGAATCTCTTATGCAGATGCAAAAGAGATCGCAATGGATATTTATAGGAATGAACTTCCATACCTCACCAAACTGGCATCCGATAAAGCATGGGCACGTGTTGAACCGGTGCTCAATGAGATCTTGGCCCAAATTCACCAGAAGAAACCGGAAGCAATCAATGAGTTCGCGGAGCCAGAAGTGCAATATATGCTAGGCAGCGCAATGAAAACGGCCAGTTCCACGGATGACAGCGTGGTTCACGATACGCTGGTTCAATTGGCGGTGGATCATGTTTTTAGTAAAGGACGATCATATGATCGCATTATTGCCGAACAGGCAATGGAGATACTCAAAAATGAATCGTGACATTCTTAAGAGCTTACAGGAATTAGCTTTTTGGAATGTGAAATGTAGCTTTGTCGCCGATTATAATATTATAAACCTTTTGACGAAGGGCATTTATTCATTTGATTATGGGACTTATCTTGAATCGATCGGCTGTGCAAAACTAAACAGTAAAAAATATAGTTGAAAGAAAAGCCAATTTGTCATCTTCAGATGTTAAATTACGATATTTACAGGTACAGTCTAAGCAAATGTATAAAATTTATGGAATTTATTTTCATGTAGATATTTCTAAAATTGAGGCATTATCAGTTGAATTGTTTAGAAAGAAAATTAGCAAAGAAGATTTTTCATGGATTATAAAATTAATTGAAAATCAAAAAATAAGCCTTCAAATGTTCACTTCCTCAATGCCCTATACATGGATCGCGGAGGTAGCTTATAAGCTATTATGTCTAGAGGTCATCGATGAAAAGGAGCTATCGAATGCGTTAGATATATCCATACCGAAAATGTTTTATTCGAGAGAAGATATACTTGCGCTTATAACAAAAAAGCAACATCAATATGCCGTGAATCCTTATATCTTTGATTATGATTTAACGCCTGTTGGATATAAGATTCAGGAATGCCTTCCTCCGATGATAGAGATGCACGGGCGTACTGCGGATGAATTTAACAGATTAACGTTAGATGGCTTTATACGCCAAGTTCAAAGACAAACCCGCACCTGATCACAAGTGCGGGCGTTTCCTTATTCGTAGTGCGTCCACATACTGTAGATCGCAACCGCTTTTTCATCTTCATAGACCTTGTACACCAGCCGATGCTGGACGTTGATCCGGCGGGAATAAAATCCGTTGAGATCGCCCACCAGCTTTTCATAGGGCGGCGGGTTCTGCCACGGGTTTTCCTTCAGGATATCGACCAGCGACTTAGCCTTTTTGGATAACCCGCTCTGCTTGAGCTTCTGTAAATCCTTCTGCGCGCGTTTTGAGAGCTTGACCTCATACATCCCTACCACTCCAAATCATCCGCATTTGCCATACTGTCAAGCGGCTCTTTCGAGCTTTCAAGGATGGCCTCTGTCAGTCCGGGAACCGCCGCGATATGCAGCGTTTCCATCAGGCCGTTGTATTCCTCTTCGCTCATGATGACCGCATTTCCCTTTTTGGTATTGACATTGATGACGTCATTGTAGGTAATGGCCTGGTCAATATACTCAAACAGATTCTTGCGCAGGTTCGTAATATTGGTATTTGTCATTTGCTTCGCCTCCTGCTCTCAGTATATGTACATTATACCGTACATATACTGAGAATGCAAGGGTTTCAACAATTTAACTGGCGTACTTCACCCGATAGTTCTTGCCCTTTGCGGCGATCGGGCGGGGGTTGCCGTGCTCGTTGAGCCAATTGCGCACCATGTCGAGCACCGGGGCCTTGTAGCGGTCGTAGTCTGCTGCGTGGCCGTTGCGGTCATAGGGTGCATGGACGATCATCTGCTCCGGAATGGCGAGGGTGGAGACGATCGCGCCGACGGCCTGCGCATGGGGCTTGCCGGACGCTTCGGACAGGATTCCAAGCGCTTCGGCCATTTCCGTGAAGTCGTATGTAAGCTCATCTACCTCCAGCGGCGGCGTAGGGAGTTTGAGGCCCTCGTTGCGGTAAAGATCGGTCAGGGCCAGCACCTTGTAGCTCGGCTGGATTCCGGCGCTGTCGTAAGCGTCAATGAGCATCCGGGCGGATCGGTTGGCGGCGTTCAGGGCCATTGCGCGGGCGCGGAGCTTGCGGGATTCGTCGTCCGGGAGTGCTTTGCCGGTTTTGATACGCTCTCGCATCTGTTCAAAGGCGGTGACATAGGCGGCGGTGAACAATACACCCTTCTGGCCGGTGAGCTTGTTTGCGACCATGTCGCAGCCTTTCTTGGTTAAGAGGTAACAAGGGCGGATTTCTCCTTTGCTGTCTGGGTAGGTGCTTTCGAGGAAGAAATCTGACGGCTTAATTTTCAGCCGTGAGTTTTTAACGAATCCAATTTTGGATTCGTCGGAATCCTCGGTTTCAATGCCATTCAGGACTTTCATATAGCTTGAAATATCTCTCATCAAATGAAAGTGTTCCTTACCGATCATCTTTGCCACTTCTCGGCTGTCGGTCAAAAGTTGTCCGTTCTTCTCAAATACTTTCAGTTCGTTCATGCTGTCTGCTCCTTTCTTTCGTCAAGCGCTTTCTCGAAAACGTCAATTGCTTTTTGCAACGTGGAATCGTCTAAACTGCGCAGCATGTCGGCAAGGGTTTCCGCGTATTCCATATCGTTCATGCGATACACCTCTCTGCAATTTTTACATACGCCCATGCGAGCGCGTCATATTGCTTCTGCGGCAGGTCGGGCTGCTGTGCTGGCTGTGGCTCGTCGAACAGCTCCGCGAGCGGGACGCGCAGAGCGTCGGCAACGGCCAGCAGGGTGCTGAGTTTCGGATCGGTGCGGCCAGTTTCCAGATTGATGATGGATTCTTTGCTGGTGCCGCTGATATCGGCCAGCATACGCAGCGACATGCCTTTTGATTGCCGGATTTCTTTGATTCTCGTTTTGAGCATAAAAATACCTCCTGAACTTCGTTGAAATTCCAGAGGTAGCCTGATATAATAGATTTATCAGACTACGGTCTGGTGCGTTGGAACGTCCACAGCTTCTTGGTCGGAGGGTGGGCGTTCTCTTTATTTGCCGAGTTCTTCATCAATTTTTTCGTTCAGCCATTGGGTTTTTGTTTTATTCTGTGTCTCCAGTTTTTTGGTGAGCGCATCAAGCTTCTCTCTTTGGATAGAGACGCTAAATTGTCCAATGGTTTTGCGACGTTCTTTCATGTACTCGGCTCTGCTTTCTGGCGACAATCTATCACCTCCTGTTACTAGTAACAAGGCAAGAGGTTTTGTAAATATTATTTCAAAACAGGTGCGAACCTTGAGCGAACATGAAATTGCCAGGAGTTTCGCACCCGATTTTTAGATTTTTTGCCGTTTCCGCGTTTTGTATGTGTCGGATGCTTGTAAAATCCTGTAAAATATGCTGTAATAAAGGAGTAAAGACAGGCAAGCGATTGGCTGTGTTTGCTGTCGCACCCCGCGGGTGCGTGGATTGAAATTACAACGCTCGCGTGAAGTACTACCCGAACGGCAGTCGCACCCCTCGCGGGTGCGTGGATTGAAATTGTAGGGGTCTCTTCGGTCACGGTAGACCGATACGTCGCACCCCTCGCGGGTGCGTGGATTGAAATTTGATGACCCACATGATCAACTGATAGGCCAGGCGTCGCACCCCTCGCGGGTGCGTGGATTGAAATGTTTGTCTGTCGGTTATCACCATGATTGGCAGGCGGTCGCACCCCTCGCGGGTGCGTGGATTGAAATACTTTCGAACTTTTGGTGAGAAACGTACGAACTGTGTCGCACCCCTCGCGGGTGCGTGGATTGAAATATGACGCGGTGGATCATGTCGTCAAATTCACCGGTCGCACCCCTCGCGGGTGCGTGGATTGAAATATGACGCGGTGGATCATGTCGTCAAATTCCACCGGTCGCACCCCGCGGGTGCGTGGATTGAAATTTTGTAACGGACGCGGCTATGGTCATCCTTGCAGAGGTCGCACCCCTCGCGGGTGCGTGGATTGAAATTTGACCTCTTTGCCGCAGCTTGCACACACTTTTTTGGTCGCACCCCTCGCGGGTGCGTGGATTGAAATCCGGTAGTTGTCTATACCAAGCAGCTGGAGGACGGGTCAGGCTCCGCGAGGGGCCTGTGGGTTGAAATGAAGCTGCCCATCAGTACATAGCGTCCTGGATTGTCAGGCTCCACATGGGGCCTGTGGGTTGAAATCTTTACAAAATCCCCCTCTTGTGTTACATTTATTTTGTGATGTGAGAGGGGATTTTGTCTTGAAATGTAAAAAATGTGGCCGTAAAGGTCTATTTTTAAAGGTAAATGCAGACGGTCTGTGCGACGTTTGCGAAAACTACCAAACTGGTTCCTTCTTTCAGCCTTCAGGCCCCAAAATTATGAATTGGGAAACACAGGAGATCATAACAAAAACAAAAGACAACGGAACTCCAGAAGCTATGCCAGAGGCGGTTAAAATGGAGGTTTTGAAAAGAGCAAAGGGATGCAGCGCGAGCTCTCCGCTTACTGGGATCATCAATAGGTTCTCTGACGATCTTCCGGGGGTAATTGCTCAATTGAAGAGGGAAGAGCTGCTCACAGAGGCTTCCTTCGCGGATGATCTCTCTTTGCTGAAAATGCCGCAACTAAAAGAAATATCAAAAAAGTTCAATTTGAAAGTGTCGGGAAAGAAAAACGAATTGATTGAAAGAATTCAGGATAACGTGTGGAAGGAAGAGCTTTTAGAAGATTTCCCTTTTTTAAACGATAGGGTATATAATTACTGAGAAAGGAAAAAGAGGCACTAAATGCGTATGCGATTGCAGAGGAATCGAAACTAAGAAACCTTGAGGATGAATGCTTTGATCTTATTTGCCGGAAAAGAATCGGAGATGCGTATAAGCGTGTAGAGATATACCGGGAAGAACAACGCATTCCACGCGAATCTGAGGAATATGGGAACTCAGGGGCTATGCTGAATTAAGAGAAGAAGAATCGTATGGAATATATTGCTTTATGAATTCAAGATTGGAACTTCCTTCAGGTTTATCCGAATACGAATATCAAATGAAGGCCATCTTAGTCACCACTTATCTTATCGGTGCTACCGTTCCCCGCCTTGGCCCGTTGGCAGAACGAGCACTGCGCATTCCGCTCACTGATGAAGAAAGGGGATTTTTGCCGCGTCTTTTTCACGACGCATTTTCTCTAATCTGTAACAGTCGGGAGTTATTTTCCTATAAACAAATCGGAATAAAACAGTACACATTTATGGCTTGTTTGGATGCAAAAACCTGCCCAATTTGTGGCGAAATGGACAAGAAAATATTTTATACATCTGAGGCACAAATAGGAAAAAAATTTTCCACCTTTGCATCACGGATGTAGATGTGGAACGGTCTCTTACTCTAAGGATGATTCCCCGCACATGCGCAGAGCTAAAAATCCCGTGACAGGGGAAAGCGAATTAATAGAGAGCATTTCATGGAGTGAATGGACTGCAAAGAATAAAAAATAATCCGTTCCTCCCTGCTATTGTGGCAGGGAGGATTTTGTTATTTACCATTCGCCGGAGCGGATAAGCTCCTGCTTGACGTACTTTGCGCTGCCACGGCCTAGATTACGACCGTCCAGATCAACCACCACTTCGGGGAGAATAAATCCGGCCCCAGCGCCGAGATCGCGGCATACACCGCGCGGTAGATCACGTCGTACTGATTGCTGCGGTCGGACTGGAGTACACCGGCGACCGTGTCGCGCATGATGGATTGCGGCGTTGCGATCTCCGGGTTGCTGGCTGCTCCTGGGTACTCGCCAACGCCGATAAGCGAGCGATCGGTAAATACGCCGCCTTTGGCGTACCACTTGACGTTGACCGAGGGGCGGCCCTGCAAGCCCCTGTCGCCAAGCTTCCCCTCAGCGCCCCACGTGTCGTAATCCAGTTCATAATGCGGGGTTTTGATATGAGGGAAAGAAAGATTCCGGAATGCGTCAGTCAGACCTTGTGCCGCTTGTCTGCCGATTGACTTAAATGAGTTATACGAAAAAGAGGATTCGAAACTGCTTTAGATACTTTCAGCGGCAGTTTTCATTGCGTCACGCGCCGGTCGTGTTTGGTCTTTGACACCGTCGGCATAGCCTTCCAGGCTCCATTTGCCGTACTGTGCAAACAGCTTAGAGGGAGAGTGAATTTGCATACCGGCAGCAAAGCCCTGTGCTATGTAGTCGGATGTGCTCCGGGCCTGCGCAGCGGCTGCTTTTTTCATTGTCAAGCAACCCTTTTGCATACCCTGTAAGCGAGCTATAACCGTACCCGTTAAACACTTCTGCGAAGGCGTCATCCAAATCATCAAAGTACCCCAAAACCCTTTCGTTGACCATATCTCGGGTATTGGCAGGGTAATCCACCCCAGAAATTTCTCCCACCACCCAGGTGACTCTTTTTGCACCAAATTTTTGTATTGCGTATAAAAAAGATTGCTGTATTGTATCGGCAACCTGTTGCATCTGAGTGTCGATAGCGCCTTGTTGCTTTATAGTATCCTTTTGGATGCTTTCGATGATTCCGCTGATATATTTGATGTCTTTGGCATCTGTAGCGCTCTTTTGAGGGTTTCTAAATTGTTGATGAGTGCCGAATTGGCCTGCGCTACAGATTCTTTTGCAGCATCCGCTTTTTCAGCCATATTTTTAATTGCTGCGGCAAACTCATCCGCAGATTTAAAATTAAGGTTATCAATTGTGATGCTGCTTATAGCTGTTTTAAATGCTGTGATTTTCGGATCGGCTTCTGTGGTTAAATTTGCGATTTCGCGGTTGATCTCGAGCAACTGCTCCGCAAGCGCCGTTTTGTCGCCCTTGCCGCTCATCAACTTTTCGGTGAGTTCGTCGGCCTTGTTTTTTAGTTCATCTAATTTAGTTTTGCTGTTTCCCACCACTTTGTCTATCAAGCCCATTACTTCCGGGATCGAATAGCCGAGGGAAATTAATGTATCTCCAACGCTCCCCGCCAATGCACGGGTGATGTTATCATAAATCTTATCCAATATTTGCTTAGTGTTTTCTTCCAGGCATGCAAAAGCTTGCTGGATTTGCGGGACAGCCTCACCGACGCTAATGGTTCCGCGATCCATGCCTGATATCAATCCGTCGATCTCAGATGTGGTTTTTTTTGATGCTTTCTTTGGCGTTGTCGATGATGGCCTGATTATCAATAATTGGCTGGTTAGCGTCCATGACGGCCTGTGTGATGTTCCCAAACCCCGCGGCAATGTCGGATATGCTCGTACCAACACCGTCATAAAAATCTTTTTTAGCGCCTCCGCGCGGAGCTGCTCGTCTGCCTTAATGACACCATAGATCCCGGCCGCCAGACCCGCCACCGCTGTTGCAACAAGCCCCCACGGCCCAAACGTCGCATACATAACACCGCCCGCGGCCGCAGCCGTAGGATCGATTTGCAACGGGGCATCTTTAAGTGACAGGTTGCCCAGGGCATACTCTTCGACCGCGTTTTTGACAACGACAACCTCACCACCAAGGGCTGCAAGGCCAACACCCATCTTCACCATAGGATTCAGCCCACCCATAAAATGTTTGAAGCTACTCCACAGAGAGCTAAATCCATTCGCCAACCCCTTTAAGGGATTTCTGGTTATGGCAAACGAGGTTTTTGCATAGAGCAACGATTTTCCAAGTGCCTTCACGCCCTTGGATAGTAAAGGCGATTTGCCCACTGCTGCCTTGGCCAACCCAAACCACTTGCTGATCTTGGCCGCACCAAACGCTGCGGCACCAACCGCCGCCACACCCTTGATGGCCGGGCTATAGGTCTGGATCAAGTCTTTGACCTCACGCAGCTTCTCCCTGATCTCTTCCGCCCTTGCCGTAATTCTCGGATCAATCACATTATCCGCGTTGGACAGAGCACTATTGATCGGGATACCTGTGCTCATGCCGCCAGTGCTCCCGGTGGTATCGCTGCCGCTGCTATCACCTGTGTCGGCCTTCTCGATGACGTTCAGCTCGTCGATGCCGAGCAGTTGGCCTTTCAGTTCTTTTGCCTTCTTTGTGGCCTTCTCAAGCCCCGCAGAGACTGTCTGCGTGCTCGCGGAGAGCTGCTTGATCGGCGTTGGTTTGATGCCAAACAGTGCGGCCATGACCTGCCCTGCGCGTGTGGCAAGCACGGTCATTTTTTCAGCCAGTGCGGTCAGGTACGGCAACGCCGCCTGCATCGCCGGGGCGAAAATTGAGCCAAGGGCACTGGAGAGCTGTTTTGTCTGCGCTTTCAGCGCCGCCTGCGCGCCGGCGAAAGTTGAGGCCATAATAACGGGCCGCGTCGCCGGTCTGGAACGCGGTTTCCCGCATGAGACCTTCTACCGTGGCAAGGCGTTTTTCGGCCGCTGTGAGGCTCCCCACGCCCTTCCCAATGGACGCAGCATATTCTTCCCAGATGACGGAGAGGTTCTTTGTAACGCCAGCATTATCGACCAGGATACTGTTCTCGTTCTTAATGCCTTCCGTCGCAGATTTGACCGCCTCGCCCATCGTGAGCGACCCCTGCCGGGCGAACGCCGCCGAATCCTTCAGGTTTTGTAGGACGCTCTGCGTCTGGTCGTCCGCGTACCCGGCGGAGGATAGGTTCTTATAGGCCGTGTAGGCGTCTGCCAGGGGGATTAGGCCATCCTTTGTGTATTCCTGCAACCAAGCTTTTGCCTGCGATACGTCCTTCCCCTGGGCTGCAAGGATGCTTTCCAGCCCGACTTGCGCCGCCTGGGTTTCCGCGTAAGCGTCCGTCAGCCGTTTTACAGCCTTCGTGACGGCTGTGATCGCGGCGACGGCCGCGCCCGCTTTCAGGACCTTCAGGGATCCAGAGAGCTTCTGTGTGCCCGCGCTGCCGGCCTCCGCCCGGTCTTTGAGCTTCGTGCAGGCGTCGGACAGCTTGTCGGTGCCCCTTCCAGCCTTCGTCGCATTTGCGCCAAGGCTATCACACTTCTTGATCAGGTTGTTAATTTTCGCATCGATCTTTTCCATCTTGACGGAGATTACAACCTGCAATTCTTCTACGGTCAATGGCTTTCACCACCCCTCATTTTCGCATTTTTCACGGCACTGTAGGATGCCATACGGGCCTTTATCACGCGCCAGTCCGTCTGCTGCTCCTGCGGCGGCTGGAACAGGCCGGGAAATGCCCGTGCAGGGGCGGGTAATGCTTCGGATCATGTGCAGCAAATGCGATCAGATCGCCGAGCTTCCAAAGCATCGTAGCCTGCGACTTCGTCTGCTCCTGCTGGTGTTTGAGCCGGGTGGCTATGACCTGCTCAACCTCGCCGATGCTCATCTCCCAAAAATCATCCGGGGAAAGCCCTGCATCCAGCGCTTGCGGATACAGGGTTTCTATCAGTTCCGTTACAGTTCGGTAGGTTATTCCGTCTCCTGCTTCTTTTCCATCTCTTGCAGATCCTCCTGCGAAAAAAAACCGCTGACCTTCATGACCTCCAAGAGCAGATCGGCCTTCTCGCTGATCGTGCAGCCATTGTCCTCCATCTCGTCGATGAGATCATAGACCTTCGGCAGGGTCATCGTCCTGTGATATTTCTGGAGGGCCGCCCAGAGGATGACCGCGAAGGTTTCCGCCCGTGTGATGTTCTCTGGAGCCTCCAATAGCGAAAGCCGGGCGCTTCTCCGCTTCGATTTTGGACGCGGTGGTGAGTTTGAGTTTATATTCCCGGTCGTCAACAGCCAGGATGTAGAATGCCGCCATGTTTCATGACCTCCTTATTCGGTTTCAATTTCCGTTATCTCGCTTGTCGGCGTGATATTCGCCGTGAACTGCAACGCTTCACCGATGCCCTTGCCGGGCACAGATAGCGTCACTTTACCCTGCCACGCAAAGCCGGATTTGTCCGGGAACTCCAGCTGGAAATACTGTGTAGCGCCGGAATCCTGTGCGGTCTTCAGGATGGCGTAATTCGAACTCGCCCCCATGCCGGAATACAAAAAGTTGAACGCCATATCTCCGGGATCCTTCAGGCCGGGAATATAAGTGCGGGACGTATTTTTCATGGTCGTGGTCTCGATCTTATCTGGCGCACCCATGAGGTCGGGGAAGTCCTGTAGATCGGGTACTTCCGTCAGAGATGAAGATTGTGCGCCCATTTTTAAAATTGTGCCGATGGTAGAAAGTCCATCCATAAAATCAACTCCTTATCTGATGTAATTTCAATTCTCAGGCCCATGCAGGACCTGACTTTTGTTTTATTTGATGTAAAATTGTTTTGTCACATTGTCATACGCACCGCTGTACAGCAGAACGGAACGGTATGCGGGGATTGCGCCCGGCAATATCTCCTCCAGGTGGTTTAAAGTGCTGCGGGGTAAGCCAAGGGCAGTGAGCGCCGCATCGATCGCCCGGTCAAGCTCGTTGCGCCGCTCTGGTGTAGGGGCCCAGACCTGTACCTGCACAGCCACGTTGGAGATGCGGTCAATGCCGGAGGAGGTCGACGTGCGCACAGAGTTATCCATTTGCTTGATGCTGCCCAGGCCGTCGTCCAGCACGCGAAAATCCTGCGGGAAGCCCACGGACCATTTCATTCCGGTCAGGGTGGTGGTCAAGATATCGTATACAGTTTGTTCCATGTCAATCATTTCATTGCCTCCCGGATGCCTTTGCGGAGTTCAATCTCCAGATGTTTTACGATGCGGTCACGGTTATTGACCAGTGCGGGATAGAGGTACGGCTGTGCGAACTGGCCTTTCCAGTCCTCACGATAACCCAAACTAAGGGGTGCCTTCGGTGGGGACGGAGACGCAGCGCCCATCTGGCCGGTGCCGAACTCGACATACGGGGCGTATTCCACGATCGTTCCGACTGTACCGACGTATTCACCTGAGGGCTGCCACGCAAAATTTGTCTGATGCTCTCGCGCAGATAACCAGTGTCAACCGGGCAGAGCAGCTTTGCGGCCGTCTGCACGGTCTTCGTGGCCTTCTCCACGCCTTTTTCCGTCGCCTGCTCCAGCTCACCGCCCAGCGATTGTAATTTCCTACGCAGGCTGTCGAGGCCCTTAATTTCCACGCTCATATATCCACCGCCTTTAGCAGATATCGGGTGTAAGCGTCGAACGGCTGCACGCCGGTAACGCGGTAAAACTGCCCATTGTATCTGATAAAATGCCCTTCCTCGACCGGTGGCGGGAATGATGCCGTCATCACTGCATCCCGGTTGATGCTGAGGCCCCACTCCTGCGCTTTCAGGTCGTCTGTTACAAGCATAAAGTTGACCTGGTATCTTCCAGAAGGCGCATCGGCCGGCTGGGATGTGGGCGTTCCAAGCGAGCCGGACGAAGAAATGGGCAAGAAGTGTTCGACGGTTTTATCCTGGAACACTCTTGCCTGTATGTCTTTGAATTTGTCGGGGATTTTCATGCTACCACAGCTTTCTGTAGGCGCACAGCGCCTGCATTTCGCTCTCCGTTAAACCGGAGGATGGCACGGCCTCCGCCGCGTATGCCTGGAAGCTCACAGATTGGCCGTTGTCAGTCAGGCTTGCTACTCGCTGCGCGACCTCCGGCCCGGCGCCCTGCCGGCGAAACCGATCGGCGGCGATTTCCACGACGATTGTGGGCATGCCGCCGATCAATTCCCACTGCCGGGTGAATCGGAGTGCCTTTTCCTCGGCAGATCGCAGGAAAAAGCAAAGCTCCTCCCTTCCAGCGTTTTCGAATCCAATCAGGGTATATAAATCCTCCAGCATGCGCTCATGCAGTTCGTCCATTACCCCACCAGCCTTGTAGTCATGCTCGAGTTGAGCGTCTTCACGCCGTACAAAACATCGAAGCTGACTGTATCCTTCTTATGGGTGGAATCGTAATCAAATACAACGCGAACTGCAAAGACGTCCGCAGATGCAATGGAGGCTTTGGATGCTCCCATCGGAAGCTCCAGCTGCCGCGTAACCAATGCTAGGCCGTTGCGGTGGAAAGCCAGAGAATGCGTCGTATGAATGAGGTAGATATCCTCCGCCTCTGCTACAGCCTTGTGGATTGGCTGGTCGATAGCAATACTTTCAACCACCCCGGAGGCTGCTGTCTTATCCTCCGCAAAGCGATAAAGATATCCATCCAGGATAAATCCATCACCTTTTTTGATAGTGCCTGTCGCCGCAGTGACGCCGGACAGCGCAACTGTCTCCGCTCCGGCTGTGCAGGTGATCTTTGCAGCTGTCGCCGTACCGGATTTCTCGGCAAGCGTATCCGGCGCATTCTGACTCATGTAGGTGTCGAGGCCGTAAATCTGCCCGAGCTCTGCATTGCGCAGCGCGTCTCCAGTTCCCGCATACGCAACTTTCGTAAGGTTATCCGTGGTCAGGTAGCGGTATTTGTGCGTCGGATGAAGTACCAGACGCCGATTTGCAACAGGCACCGCCGCAAGATCGAACCCTTTGGCGATATTAGCGAGATCCTTCAGATCAGTTGCGTCCGCAGTTCCTGCCACGGTACGGCCTGCGCTTCGATTCCCTCGGCGATGATATCACTGTCGACCGCCTGAGAGATCGCCTGCATGGCGGGCGTTACAATCTGGGCGGAAAAATCCTTGATATCAAGCGTAAGCTCCTTGGAGGTGACAGGGACGGTTACGTCGCGGAAATGGTCGAGCGTAACAGTCGTGCTGCCTTCAGTGGCACTCTGTTCGGACGTTTCGCCAACAAAGTTCTTAGCGATGAACTTTGCGGGCTTGCGAATGGTAATGGTATCTCCCACGTGATTAAACTCCTTAGAGTAATCCCGATGGACGAGACCGGCCATTACTGTATTGTTCTCAAGGACCATTAGCGCTTCGTTCGCAATGATGTCAGGGGTCAAAAATTTGTTGGGCATAAATCATACTCCTTTACTACTGATGTTTCTCACGCCATTTTTTGTAACCGGCGTAATCCTTGGGCGGCTCTCCCTCCTCCGGCGGCTCGTTTCCGCCGCCTGGATCTCCGCCCCTATAATGTTGGTTTCGATGGCCCGAAAAGATACGGCTCATTCTTTTTCAGAGTGTCGAGGTCCAGCCCATCAATCGTGCCGTCGTCCTTCAGCTTCAGCTTGCCGTAGTCCAAAAAGGCCTTGACTGCCTTTGTGCTACGGCCCTTCGCGTCGATGATAGCAACATCCAGCGCATTGTCCAGTCGTAGCTTCGCGGTGTCGGCGTCGTACTTCTGCTGGAGGGCGGCAAGATCACCTTTGAGCTTTTTCAACGTCAACACCGTCGAATTTCTTGACGGCGTCCTGCAGCTGCTTGATGGTGTTGTTTGCCGCCGTCACTTTTTGCGTTTCAGCGGCGGTGAGGGCTTTCTGCGCCTCAATGTCTTTGCCGTTTTCAGCCATGATTTTATCAATGGCCTCTTTTTCTATCCCAAGGGATTCCAAAAATTTTCTTTCCATGCATGCCTCCTGCGGCTACGCTTTTTACGGGGTCGCATCCCGCACCGCTCCGCCGTTTACGCCCGCGGTCAGCGGATTTTTGTATAACAAAAGGACGGCGCAAAAGCTGCGTCGCCCCTGTTAGCGAGATCCATAATTTTAAGTGTTTTCGAGATTAACAGACGCATAGCAGCACCGGCCATTTTGCCAAGCGCCGCACTCCTCTTTCAGGCAATCTTCCAGTTCAAAAATATACTGATCTATTTGGCTTCCTCCCTTGGGGAGACTGTGAATCCTCATCGTACTTCTGCGCCCAGCGCTGATAATGCGTCTCGGATTTTCGGTTATATGGGCATTTCAAATGATCACCTCAAAAACGGCATGGCATAAAGAAAGAGAGGCCTGCACCCGCAAGTCTCTCTTCGCTTATTGCTCGATGATAAATTGATGAAGTTCCCGGATCGTCAGATCAGGCGGCTCGATGCCCTTTCACGGCAGTAGGCGAGGATCTTCCGGTAATCGTAGTGTGTTTTCGAATCAAAGAACGGCGAAAGGTATCCGCCAGCCTTCTCTGCAGCTTCATCTAAAGCTTTCATCGCTTCCATTTCCTGCTCAGACATTTTGGTCACTCCTCATCAAAAGTATAAATTCGAAGCAGCCTCGCGGCGGCTTCCTCGTCGATAATCATACGGTAAGGGTGCGCGATCCCCAAGAATTGAGCGCCTAGCGCTTCCTCGTAATGTCGGACTAAATCCGCGTTCTTTGCATCCAAAAAGACAAACCCGCCATAGCCCTTCTCCATAGATTTTTGTGCGGCGATCGCAAACAGATGACCGCCTACGCCCTCATAGCGCTTGGACTTTCCTCGATTCCACGGGGCGCTCTCCGCAATATGCGCATAAACAGCTTTATCGCGTTCCTCATATTGCAATGCAATCATGCCCTGGATTTCTTCGCTCCCGGCTACCGTCAGTTTGTAGATGTCGTCAGCTGCGAGATCTGGGTCAGTCCAGTTAAATAACCAACCGTCTTTTGATTTCGCACTTTTTAAATCGCTGGAAATTGCCTTTGAAAATGTAGTTTTGACAACGTTTCCCGTTGAAGTATCAACCAGACACGAGGTAAGCGCGTCAATTGCAATGTCCATCTTCATTGCATCACGTCCTGCTTGTATTATACCACTATTCTTCGGTTTTGTATAGTTTCCGGTCTTCCATTCCTCCCAGGAGAGATCCGCCGGGACGATTTTTGCTGCACCCGTCTTTGGGTCTCTTGCACGCCTTCTTAAGCCCTCTAGGCCAAGCTCATCGAAATATGCGACAGTCGTGCAGCGGTCATTCGGGTGCATCGGTGGATAATTGACCCCTTCTTTTGCTTCCTCTACCGAGAATACTTTTCCGTCCAGCCTGCCGCAGACAACGCATGTGCGGCTGTCGAGCGTGGCGAGATAGGCATACTTTTCGATTTCTGTCTCCTCGTAGGAATGGAGCTCTGCCGCGTTATACGCCCGATTGGCCTCCGTGCGGATAAGCCGCGTCGCCGCATACTTCCCGGTCTGCATCACATCCTCAATCTGCTTCGCCATGCGCGGGACGCTTGCCCCGGAGATAATGCCAGATGTAATCACCTTCTCGGCTTCCTGGGCCAGCATCTGCGTATTGTGCCATACTCGCCGGCTGAAATGCGCGCCGCTCCAAGCTTCGCCCAGAACGGTCTTAATCGCCTGCTGCGGCAGCTGCGTGAAGGAAAAAGCAAATCCCGTGCCGACCTGCGTATCAAAAATAGAACGGTAATAGGTGCGCTCGTAAGATTTGGATATGACCTTGCCAGTCGTTTCAATTTCCTTGTCAGACACCTTTGCCATTTCCGCATAAATTTGCTCCCGTAGCCTTGCCTCCAGCCAGCTGATCCGCGCGGCGTAGGCCGGAGCATTCAGCCGGTTCAATGCCTTGCGCCGGGCTGTGGGTCCTTGATCTCCTTCAGCTCCTCGCGGAGCTTGTTCAGTATCTCTTCGGTTTCCCGGACGTTGAGTAGCTTACGGGCTTCCGCTTCGGTCAGTTCGCCGTCCTTTGCATAGCGCTCAAAGATTTGCCTGACATTCTCTGTAATCTGCCGGGCCGCCCGGTCATAGGCGGGAAGAATGTCTTTCACAATCTCCCGGTTTGCAATTCTTCGGGCCTGCGCTTCTCGTGCCAGCGCCCGTTTTCCCAATAATCCGAGGACTTCATTCATCTTCACCCTCTCCATCTCCCGGCGGGACGTCGCCGTCCAAAAAAGCGTTTTGCTGCTTCCTCCCGCTGCTTTTCGAGGTCTTTTAAGGCCTGGTTTACGTCATCCACAAACGGGTGCTTTGCAAGCAGGATCGTGTCCGGAACAATCCCCTGCGACTGCTGGATCATCGTTACAGTCTCCGCGTCGTTCGTAATGACCGTCTTGTTCACGTCCACGCGAATGAGAGAACTATCGTAGTCTGTGCCTTGCTTCAGGTTGATATCCTGCACGCCCAGCGTGACCTGTTCGGCGCTGACCTTGCCCTGCGGGTCGGAGATGCTGACCGCCTTGTTCATTTGCAGCTTGCGCTGGATGGCCTTCGCGGTCTCTCCGCCGTAGCCCTGCACGATCCAGTAGAGCTCAACCAAATCAATTTGGTTGTTTGTACTGGCGGAGGATATGAGGTTGTATGCATCCTGCAAGCCCTTGATCCGCGTCAGATCGCTCGCATGCCGGCCATTGTTGTAGAGCGGGATAAACGGTACCCGCCCCCAGCCATGCGGCTCCCGACGGGTGACAAGGCCATCCTTCGACGTGATTTTATACCAATGCGCGGCGGGATTTAGGCTACGGGCCTGATCAAGAATGTAGTCGCCGGATTCCGATTCTTCATAGTAGGTGACGTTTTCTTTCGTCCACCACTCGATTTTCTTGCGCAGCGTTTCCTTGCCATCGGCCACTACTGCGACCGAGTAGTAGCGGATGAGCTCAAGCTCTTTTTGGTAGACCGAATCATAGAAGGGAATGACCTCTTCCGCGGGTGTGACGACATATTGCAGCATGCCCGCCTTATCGTAATAAACGTGTAGCCACTCTACACCCTTGTTACTCGCACCGGTAACGTAATCATTGAGCGTATCCGCAAACTCCTCATCCGACGTAACGGCGGTGACTGCGTCCTCAAAGGACTTCAACTCTGAATGATCTTCCGCGCCCTCCACCGTGACGCTGGGCGGCTTCCCGACGATGTATGCAGTTTTCTGATCCACCTGCTGCTGATAGATGTTGTGGACATTATGGTGGTTGGAATTGTTCTCGTTCGTGATGAGGTGTCCCGAGCGGTCAATCCCTGCTGCTGTCCCGACCTCGTCATAAACCCACGACTGCCGAAAATCATGTTGCAGGATATCGTGAGCACCGTCGTAATACTGCTTACCAACAGCCATGTATCGCTTTGCAGGGTTCGCATCCTCATCTTTGAGGATCTGCTTAATGATATCGCTCGTGCTTAGCCTGCCCTCAGCGGTCAGCTTTTGCTTGATGAGTTCCATGTTGGTGATGTACATAGCATTACCTCACTTGCACATTGATCTGATCATCCTGCGTCGCATAACGGACGGCATCGATGGTGTGGTTGCCCCGGTCGGGGTAGGAGGCCTTAAAGTTACCATTCTTATCCCGATCCAGCTCGTATCCTAAAAACTCCCGCGCAGCATTTGGGCAGCGCTGGTCATCAATGATGATCTCTTCAAGGTCACGCATCCAGTCAATGCCGTGTTTGACACTGTCAGGCCCCTTGCGGGCGCCGATTACCCGCAATCCATACTCATACATCTCGGCAATGCTCTTCGGTTCGGCGCTGTCCGCGATGATCTCCTGATTGAGCGTATTTTCCGCCCGGATTAGCCTGGCGGCCGCCCGGTTGCTCATCTCGGCCTTATACAGCTCGTGGAAGATGTGAAGCCGTCGCCGGGTCTTATCGTAGTGGCAGACGATATATGCCAGCGGATCCACCGCATATCCCCAGTCGAGGCCGCGACGGATCCGGTCGAATCGTTTGATTGCATCGTCGGTGATTCTGTGCAGCGTGACGTCTTTAAACACTTCGCCGCCGGTACCGGTGACTTCGCCAAGGTATTCGTGCCGGTAGCGTTCTGGCTGCGTTTTCTGGAGATGGCGGGCCCGATGAAAAACTGTTCGCCCAGCCAGCTGGCCGGAATGCCCTCGTATGTGGAGTGGTGGACCAGACGGTCCGGCCGGTTGGCGCGCACCTCCTCATTCACCCAGTCCCGCACGGATTCCGGTGGGTTGTATGTGTAAAAACTGTAAATCGCTCCCCGCCGCGCATGAGGGACTGGTTGATGCTGCGCGTCTCCTGCATTCCTCCGAACTGATTCCATTCCTCATACCAAATGTAGCGGAAATATCCGAAGGGCGGCTTGATGGATTTGAGTTTCATGGGCTCGTCGGCACCGCGGAACAGGACCGTCTGCCCAGTGGGCGTGTATGTTAGCCGCAGGGGGCTTTGATTTGGTCGGAAATATTCCTGCGCGCCCAAAGCCGATACGGCCCAGAGCATCTGCGCAAAAACAGAATCATGCAGCGTGTTCCCGACCTTGCGCAGGATAACTGCGTGTGCATCGGGGTGCTGCATGATCCCCAGAATAATTTCAATCGATGTGAAGGAACTCTTTGTGCTTCCGCGCCCGCCCTTGAGGACGTAATGTGTGTCCCTCGGACCTGATATCCTGATGGAGACCATAGAAGGCGGGTGCAATCACCCGGTCAAGCTTAATCTCAGCCACCGTGGTCACCTATGTTATCGATGATGACGGGTGTATCGTGAGAAACTGAGAGTTTATCCGTAAACATTCCAATGTGCTTACCAATCAACTCCAAGGCCCTCTCTGCGCCTTTGCTGTCGAACACATATTCCCCAGATTCCACTTTGCACTTTTGTTCCGGGTCCCAGACCATCACTGGGACAGCGGCCATGCTCTGATCGAGCGTTTCTTTTAACTTGAGGATCACCCAGTCGGCGGAGATCGATAGCCTTTTGACCTGCTCCGCCTGCAATTCCCGCACGCGCGAAAGAACCTTGTCATTCCTTAGCAGCCTTGCTGCCTGTGTTTCCGCTGATTTCTCTGAGTAGCCGGCGCGGGCAGCGGCCTGCTTCCCGTTGTAGTCGATGATATATTCCCTGCAAAAAAGTTCCTGCCGTGGCGTAAGCTGTTCGGACACTGTCCTCACCACCTCATTTAAAACTCATAAAAATAGCGAACCACCTGAGAAAGGCAAAGTCCGCTGGTGTTGGTTTAAATTGCCGGAATATTGGCCTCCGCCGGTCTCGACCTGTTGCCCCACGATAGTCCCCGGTATTGCCGCCCCGGGGGAAGGCGGGAGAGAAAGGAAAAAAATGAATGAGATTAAGCATATCTCATCAACTGTATGATATCACAGCGTGGCGTGCCATTTGAGCCAAGTTTCAGTTCTTCGCAAGATATCGGTAGCAAATATGCTTAACGCTGTACTCGGTATTGGCTCCGCCCACACTATTCGCAACCTGCTGCCAGCTCAGCCCATTGACATACCGCAGGGTCAATATCTGCCTTGTCAAGCTGTCCTCCACGCCATCTATGTACGCGTTCAGCCGGCGCAGCTCATCCCAACACCGAGCCTTGCGGTCGTCGATCATTGACCGCAAGTCGGCGATCCGCACGGCATAGCGGCCAACCTTGTCCGACGTGCCGCCCCCCCGTGGGCATGCCAGTTATTACCTGTGCGGTGCTCTCGGCCAGGCATTCCAGCTCTTCAAGTTGCCGCTCCAACTGCACAATCTCCCGATTCAGGTAATACAGTTGGGACATTTCCCGGACGGTCAAACCCATCCCTCCTCACACAACGTTTAAACGGACACAGCCCGCCATCCAGCAGCCATACACACCGTTCATCCGGGCATTGCGGCTTATCTGCCGGCGGTTTAATGCACAGGCGTTGGACGGCACGGAGCTTGCCGGGGTCGATGTCGGACATGGTGGTCACTCCTTCGCTTCTTCGCGCCTGTCAAACTGATATGTCGCAAACGACCCATCTGCCATCTCAATCTTTAAGATTTCCGGACATGTTGCCCCTTTTCGATACATGGCTTCAATTGTGCCATCTTCCTTGACCATCAAATGTGACGCTTCGCATTCTTTGATTTTTTTCTTCGTTTTGGGACATCCTCCCGCATTTCTCACAGGTATAATATTTTCTTTCTATGACATTCATCGTTGTTGATCTCCTTTCATTTTTCCGGATAAACGATCCTCTGCCCGCACTCCGGGCACTTCTCCGGATGCCGGATTGCCTCCGTTCCTCGGTCCTTTGATTAAGATTTCGTAACTCGAGTGTTTATCTACGAACCAAACACTTTTCGATTCGCTTTTTTCACAATTATTCAATAACTCCACAGCCCAACCACAACCCTGGGCTCGTCCGCGTAAAACTTCGCGAACGCAGCTTCCACAATCTGCGCGTCGTCGTAATACGCGATCTTGTTCAGCGCGTCGCAGATCACCTTCGCTACGTTGTCGAAATCCGGCTTCTTGGCCGGCCGGATTACCCCCCGCATTAGAGCCGCTCGCTTTTTGCTGGTGGACTTCGGGATACTGTAAAACGCTGTGATCTCCATGCCGATCTCAACACCTTGCGGGATCATGCCAGCGCCGGAGGCCATAAAGCACGCCTTGATATGCGCCTCATAGTTTTCCGTCTTCGCAGGCGTGTAGGTTTTCACAAAGTTTCCCTGCCGGCTGAATTTTGGCCGGCCCTTACCCTGCGGCTCCCCGGGGATTACAAACCTAATCATCATGCCGGATCCTCCTGTATGACGGCGCCATTACAAACCGATGGCAGCAGCCCTCCAGACGGTCCACCGTCCGGCTGTCAACTGCTCCCCGTAGAGCCGCCTCGTCCCGCAGATTGGTTGTGACCACCATCGGGCGATAGTAGTTGACGCGGTAATCCACCAGGGATTGCAGGACGCTGCGCGTCCAAGGCGTCGGTGCATCGGCCTCCAGATCATCAAGGATTAGCAGGTCAGCCTGCCGGCATGGGGTAAATAATATCAGTCTCACTGTTTCCTCCGTCGAAGGATCCGCGCAGTTCGTAATACAGGTCCGTCACTCGCTTAAACACGACGCGGCGCCCATCCTCCAGCAGCGCGTTCCCAATCGCCGCGGCAAGATGTGTTTTCCCACAGCCGGTCGGCCCGGCAAAGAGCAGGCCCTCCCCGCGAGAGGACATCTCCGCGAATACCTCTATGTACCGCCTGGCAGCCTGCAAGGCCTTGCCCGTGCCTTCCCGTTCTTCGAAGGATGCAAGCGTGCACTCTCGCTGCCGGGGCGGGATCCCACTTTCTCGCTTGTTCCGCTCGATCATCAGCCAGCAATCACGCTCGGCCTCCTGACGCTCCTCTTCCTCGCGGGCCTTCCGCTGGCATTCGCATTCCCGGTTGATCCAGCCGCCAAACATCTTCCGGCCCAGGATGGGTGCACCGCAATGGGGGCATGTGCCGGTTTGCTCCAAGGGCGGCAGCTCGTATTCATCCTTTGTTTTTGGATATCTTCCGAAGACGGCATCCAGATCACCTTCCTCCTGATACAGCGCCGGATCGGTATAGTCCGACGGCGCTGATTTTTTTTGTGTGACTGCGTTCTGATTTTGCTTTTTCACCTGGTCAATATGGGTGACGCCCTGCGCCTTCCAACGTTCCAGGATCGAGAGCACATAGGCTGCGCTGTTTGCATTGCGCTCTTTTGCCAGCCGGATCGCGCACAACGACAGGTCGGGGTCATACTCCCCGGCGATCCGGACGATGATGTCCCGGTCCTTCCCGCCGATAAGCCGCCCGAAGGCTCCCTCGAAGTAGGCAGAGACCTGTTTCAGATTCCCGATTCCCTCGCGCGCGCATATATATATCTCTTCTTTACTTTTCTTTCCTTTACCTTCCTGATTTCCGGTACTTTTAAGGGGGTTATCCTTACTTTTAACTGAGTTTTCCTTACGGGAAATGCTTTCAAAGGTCAGCTTTCCAAGAACACTGGATGGTACGTCTTTTTGTTGCCCGTATCCAGCAGCCAGTATTCTTTGAAAATACGTATGTCAGGGCGGCTGTTCCCCACAATCCGGAGGAACCGCCGCTGGATACCCGGCGAAGTCAATACGCTGAACATCTGATACACTCCCTGATCGAACAGGGAACGCCGCAGACACCCTTGTAATACCTCGTCTACAAGTTTGGGGGAACAACCATCACCGACACCCTCAGACATCAGGAGACAATCGTCGTTATCCCATAATTTAAAGTATCCATTGGTTGCATATACGGAATTAAGCAGTTCATATGGGCCACACAACGGCGATCAATTGGTTGCGGAAGTTTTGCGAGAGAAATAATTTGCGCTATGTCAATATCCACAGCTTCCGTCATCTCAACGCTACCCTGCTGATCAACAGCGGCACTGATGTCCGAACGGTATCGGCTGCACTTGGTCACTCTCAGGCATCAACGACACTGAATATTTACGCTCATGCATTCGCTCAGGCGCAGGCAAAAGCGAGTGAAGCAATCGCCGCCTCACTTGACCTCGGAAAGAAAAAAAAAAGCATAGATGAAATCTGGTGCTTATTTGGTGTTTATTTATCTGAAAACATGCTGAAATATGATGGAACATCTGAAAACGCAAAGCACAGAAAACGTTGATACTACGTTGTTTTCGGCAATATCTCATAACATCGAAAAACGCTTCAAACGGGTTCGAATCCGTTTCCCGCTCCACACCTGCGGTGCGTGATTTGCGCACCGCAGTTTTTTGCTCAGACGAGCGGCGCCGATCCTTTCACCTTTCCATTGCCGAAAAGCTTTAAACCTGTTGATTAAAAAGAGGTTTAAGGCTTTTTATTGTTGTACTTGGCTTATGTTGCTATGAAGGCCTATCGCTCATAGATCCACAATGGAAACGTGGTGTAAGCTTCGCACCAGTCTGTTTCACTTTTTCTGCTATTTTTTGTTTTCACGCGCTCAGCAGTTGAAAATTTCTGTAAACTATGCTGTAATAAGAATGACAACGGTTCGTGCCCAACGCACAAGCTTGTCCAGGCTCCCTTCGGGATTCAGAGCAACGGAAGGCGGCCTTTCCATCTATTTTCATCTAATTGATTCAGAAAGAAGGAGCTACCATTGAAAAGAGCGCTCATAGGCGGGTTCATCATCAGCGGAAAACCGGACTGCCAAGCCCAAAAGGCAGATTTGTTGATTGAGGACGGCAAAATCGCCGCCATCGGCAATATCGACCGCACCGGTGCAGAAATAATGGATTGCACCGGAAAATACATCATGCCGGGGCTTATTAACATGCACGCACATCTTTTCGGCACCGGAATGCCCAGCAAAGTGCTAGGGGCGGCGGCTCGCAAAAAGCGGTGCTGAAATTTGTAATACCCAGCTCGGCCACAAGGTGCTGGATGCCATGGTTGCCTCCCACGTGCTCGCTGAGCTGGATTCCGGCGTCACAACGCTGCGCGCGGTGGGCGATTTCTGCGGCTCTGACCTGCGCATCCGCGACGCTGTGCGCGCTGGTCAGAAGATCGGGCCACGGATGTATTGCTCCGGCACAGCCATCACTGTGCCTGGCGGGCATGGCGACGGCACGTTTGCTGAAACCGCCTCCGATCCGGCGGAGCTGCGGGCGCTGGTTGATGCGCACCATGCGGCGGGAGCCGATTTCATCAAAATCTGTGTCACTGGCGGCGTGATGGATGCGAAGAAAAAGGGCTCCCCAGGCGAGTTGAAGATGAATTTGGAGCAGACACGTGCCGTATGCGACCGTGCGCATGAGCTTGGCATGAAGGTTGCATCGCATACGGAAAGCCCGGACGGAATGCGCGTTGCCATTGAAGGCGGCGTGGATACGGTGGAGCACAGCGCTGGATTTGACGAAGCCCTGCAAAAAATCTTGCTAGAGCGGGATGGCGGCATTATCATGACCTTCTCGCCTGCCCTGCCGCTCGCCCGCCTCTCCCCTGAGGTGACGAAGCTCAATGAGCTCTGCGTTTACAACAGCGAGGTAGTGTTGGATGGAATGCGTGAAGGGGTACGCACCGCCATGGAGGCGGGGATTCACCTCGGCATGGGCACCGATGCTTCCTGCCCTTTCGTCACACAATACAATATGTGGCGCGAGGTTTGGTATTTTCAGAAGATGATGCATGTTACGGCCACTACCGCGATCTACACTGCGACGCTTTCCAACGCGGAAATTCTAGGCATTGCGGATATCACCGGTTCGGTAGAAAGCGGCAAATATGCGGATCTGCTCATCCTCAGCGCCAATCCACTGGAGCAACTGGAAGCGATGCGCGAACCCTATGCTGTGCTAAAGGAAGGCAAAGTCCGTCAGCCCCGATTGAAAAAAAAAATGCCTTTATCGATCAGGAGCTTGATCAGCTCGCCGCTGTGTTATAAGGGGCGGGTTTCGTCTGAAAAGAAAGGCAATCTAAAAGCACCGGGTTGAAAATCAACCCGGTGCTTTGTTTCTATTATAAAGTGAGCCAATCCATAGAGCAACGCTTGTCACAATCATAAAAAAATCAAAGGGATATACGTCGCTTACAAGGTCAACCAGCTACCGGTTGTGTTTTTTTTTTATTACGAAGCGCAGCGAATAGCAAAACAGGGCCTGCCTTCATTAAGGGATCACAGAGATACAACGCTTACCGGCTATTTTTTATGATGGCATAGGGGCAAACCGCATCCATATCAGCCCATTTTAGACATTTGTTTCCGTATCATTCCAGCCGGATTCTTTTTTGATATGGATATACTAATAAAAACTCAATAAAGGCGGGTAATACAATGTGGCAATATTCAATACAGAGCAAGGCATCAAGATAACGATTATGACCTTATCATCACCATTCTGCCTGAAAATGTAGAATTCGGATCGGATTTATTTTCAGCAGAACGAAAAAAAGTGTGCAACGATCCCTCCAATCCGTTCTATCACAAACAAAGAAATTCCAAATCAAAACTGTAAAAATTATTCTATCCGGAATTTTAATTGCTTCCATCCCATACAGTGTTTTTGCAGCCAATCTGGAGGAAATGCGATCAGAATTGACTGATACCATCCGGCTGGAAAGCCTGTTGAGCGCATCAAACAGTGTGCAGGCCGAGCTCCCATTTCATATGACATACCTTTACGGGGGCAGTATCGCGCAACAAATTAATTTGGTCAAAACGGTCGGCTCCTTTCAAACCGTTACTCCAGCCTATTTCGATATTGACGCAAACGGGAAATTGGCACTCGGCCCAATCAGCACAGAATTAATCCGTGCTATGCACAGTATGAACATTAAAGTGGTGCCCATGCTGAGCAATCATTGGGATCGCAGAGCAGGCCAGCTTGCCCTGCGGGATCCGGAGGGGTTGGCGCGGCAAATTGCAGATTACGTTGAACAATACCAGCTGGATGGCGTAAATGTGGATATTGAAAATGTTACCGAAACAGAAAAAGACGCTTATACGCGCCTTGTAGCTGCGCTTCGGCAAAGAATCCCCAGAGAAAAGGAGGTATCTGTAGCTGTGGCCGCTAATCCCAAGGGGTGGACAACCGGGTGGCACGGCTCTTACGATTATAAAAGCTTGGCAGAATACGCCGATTATTTGATGATTATGGCCTATGATGAAAGTTGGAATGGCAGCTCAGAGGGGCCTGTCGCTAGTTATAATTTTGTAGAGCGCTCCATTCAATATGCGCGGCGTTATGTCCCCGCTGAAAAGATCGTATTAGGAGTTCCATTTTATGGGAGAATTTGGAGCTCTGATGGTAATCTCAAAGGGCATGGAATCAGTTTGGATGTATTAAGCCGGATGCTTCCCGACTATAATGCGACCATCACTTATGATGAGACGTACCAGTCTCCAAAAGCAGAATTCACTGTAAAGCAGGGCGATAAAGAATATATTGTGAACGGTAAAGCGCTTGCGCCCGGTCGATACACCGTATGGTTTGAGGACGAGCGTTCCCTGCGCAGCAAAATTAAGCTAATCCATCAATATAATCTAAAGGGTCTGGGTTCATGGTCCCTATCACAAGCTTCCGAGCACATTCTACAGAACCTTACCTCCTGGCTAACCCATCCGGATGGGGACGCAGAGGATGAAATACTTCACTATGGCAGAGTTACCGCTTCATCCCTTCGGATTCGTCAGGAGCCCTCTCTGCAAAGTGAAACAATCGCCTTTTTCAGCCAAGGGGATGTCGTAAAAATTATTGGCATTCTGGATGGATGGTATCATGTAAGCCTTGGGGATGGCAAAACGGGATATGTCAGCTCAGAATATGTACGCATTGATGGGGCAGAGGATCAGCCTGAGTCGACTCGCACCGGCTATTCCACCGGCTCCAACGTCAATGTCCGCCAATCTGCATCTACCTCTGCCGCCGTTCTCGCCACGCTCAGCCGTGGGCAATCCTTTACCGTGATTGGCAGCGCACAAAACGGCTGGTATCAGGTGCAGCTTTCCAACGGCGTAAAGGGCTTTGTAAGCGCCCAGTATGTTTCCTTCACGAAGCCTGCTGCTCCAGCTCCCACAACCCGCACCGGCTATTCCACCGGCTCTAACGTCAATGTCCGCAAATCCGCATCCACCTCTGCCGCCGTTCTCGCCACGCTCAGCCGTGGGCAATCCTTTACCGTGATTGGCAGCGCACAAAACGGCTGGTATCAGGTGCAGCTTTCCAACGGCGTAAAGGGCTTTGTAAGCGCCCAGTATGTTTCCTTCACGAAGCCTGCTGCTCCAGCTCCCACAACCCGCACCGGCTATTCCACCGGCTCTAACGTCAATGTCCGCAAATCCGCATCCACCTCTGCCGCCGTTCTCACCACGCTCAGCCGTGGGCAATCGCTTTACCGTGATTGGAAATGCGCAAAACGGCTGGTATCAGGTGCAGCTTTCCAACGGTGTGAAGGGCTTTGTAAGCGCCCAGTATGTTTCCTTCACGAAGCCTGCTGCTCCAGCTCCCACAACCCGCACCGGCTATTCCACCGGCTCTAACGTCAATGTCCGCAAATCCGCATCCACCTCTGCCGCCGTTCTCACCACGCTCAGCCGTGGGCAATCCTTTACCGTGATTGGCAGCGCACAAAACGGCTGGTATCAAGTGCAGCTTTCCAACGGCGTAAAGGGCTTTGTAAGCGCCCAGTATGTTTCCTTCACGAAGCCTGCTGCTCCGGCTCCCACAACCCGCACCGGCTACTCCACCGGCTCTAACGTCAATGTCCGCAAATCCGCATCCACCTCTGCCGCCGTTCTCACCACGCTCAGCCGTGGGCAATCCTTACCGTGATTGGCAGCGCACAAAACGGCTGGTATCAAGTGCAGCTTTCCAACGGCGTAAAGGGCTTTGTAAGCGCCCAGTATGTTTCCTTCACGAAGCCTGCTGCTCCGGCTCCCACAACCCGCACCGGCTACTCCACCGGCTCTAACGTCAATGTCCGCAAATCTGCATCCACCTCTGCCGCCGTTCTCACCACGCTCAGCCGTGGGCAATCCTTTACCGTGATTGGCAGCGCACAAAACGGCTGGTATCAGGTGCAGCTTTCCAACGGTGTGAAGGGCTTTGTAAGCGCAAAATATGTAAAACTAAAATAACTCACGGCACAATCAGCAAATAATTTTAACCTATGCATCCTCCGTTAAATTCGCTTTTCACAGTAAAAAGAAGAGCGGATGGTCCATCATTTTTAGAGTATATCAACCAAATGCGTTGATGGAGGCCGGCCCGGAAAAGCTGTTACCTCAGAAAATAGAAGCACAAGATCGTTTAATAAGGTTTGCAAAAAGGGCAGATGCAAAATGAAAAACTTTTGCATCTGCCCTTTCTGAATAGACATCAAAAACACATCTTTGCCCGTTTAGGGGAATCTCTTATTTCGTCGCTCTTCCTGTGTGCCAAATATCCTTTGCATATTCTTCGATCGCACGATCAGCCGCAAAACGCCCCGCCCCGCTCGTATTCATCAGGGACATACGGTTCCACTGCTCACGATCCGCCCAAGTCTGGGCCACCCGCTGCTGGGCGCGGCGATAATCATCGAAATCCGCCATCACCATATAGGGATCGCTGTTTTGCAGGGAAGAGGCAATTTCCGGGAAAGACACACCATTGATGCCAAGTTTCATCGCGTCAATCGCGCGGCGCAATTCACTGTTATTTAGATAATAATTGTTGGGGTCATACCCTTTGCGTTTCAGGTCGTTCACTTCCGGCGTGGTCATGCCGAAAAGGAACATGTTCTCATCACCAACCGCTTCACGGATCTCTACATTCGCTCCATCAAGCGTGCCGAGCGTCAGCGCGCCGTTTAGCATCAGTTTCATGTTGCCCGTGCCGCTCGCCTCTGTGCCCGCTAGGGAAATTTGCTCGCTGATATCGGCGGCGGGCATCAAATGCTCCGCCATTGTTACGTTGTAATCCTCCATATAGACGACTTTAATCCGATCCTTCACCACCGGGTCACGGTTGATCACATCCGCCAGCGCACAGATAAAGCTGATAATTTTTTTTTTGCCATAAAATAGCCGGACGCCGCCTTTGCGCCAAAAATATAGGTGCGGGGGATGAAATCAATATTGGGGTTTTCCTTAAGCATCAGGTATTGCGCTAAAATATGCAGCGCGTTGAGATGCTGGCGCTTATATTCGTGCAACCGCTTGACCTGAACATCAAAAATTGAGGTGGGGTCCAGCGCAATGCCGTTTGCCTTTTTGACAAGTGCCGCAAAGCGCTCCTTATTCTCCAACTTCACACGGCCGATCTGTTCCAGCACCGTTTTATCGTCGACATATTTACGCAGGTTGAGCAATTCTCCGGCATTGTGGACAAAGCCGTCTCCAATCAACTCGGTGATCAGCCCGCTCAAGGCCGGGTTCGACTGGCAGAGCCAGCGCCGGTGCGCGATGCCATTGGTCACGTTTTTAAACTTCAGCGGCGTCAAGCCATAAAAATCCTTAAAAACGCTGTCTTTCAAAATCTGGCTGTGCAAGGCCGAAACGCCGTTTACGCTATGGCAGGCGGCCACGCACAGGTTTGCCATACGCACTACGCCGTTGGAGATAATCGCCATACGCTCCACCCGATCCGCATCCCCGGTCGCGCCCCAGACGAAGGCGCGAAAACGGTTGTCAATCTCTTTGGTAATCTGATAGATGCGCGGGATCATACGCTGAAACAGATCTTCCGGCCAGCATTCGAGCGCTTCGCTCATCACTGTGTGGTTGGTATAGGCAAACGTGTTGGTTACGATCCGCCAGGCATCATCCCAGCCGTAGCCGCACTCATCAAGCAAAATACGCATCAGCTCGGGGATTGCCATAGTGGGGTGCGTATCGTTGATATGAATCGCTACCTTATCCGCAAAATTATCAAGTGAAGGATACTGCCGCAGATGGCGGTGTACAATATCCTGCACAGAGGCGGATACCAGAAAATACTGCTGGCGCAGGCGCAGGCTCTTACCCTCCGGATGATTATCAGCCGGATACAACACCTTGCTGATCACCTCCGCCATGGCGTTCTGCTCCATGGCACGCATATAGTCGCCCTGGTTGAAGAGCGTCATATCAAGGCCGGGCGCTTTCGCCGTCCATAGGCGCAGCACGCTGATGCCTCTGCCGTCTTTGCCGGACACATACATGTCGTTTGGAATCGCCATAATCGGTTTATAGTTTCTATGCTCGGTATGGTGATAGGAGCCATCCCATTGATCTTCGATCTCGCCCTCAAAGCGCACCTCAATGGCGCACTCTTCTTTTGGCACCAGCCACACTTCACCGCCTGGCAGCCAAAAATCCGGCAGCTCTGTCTGCCAGCCATCCACAATTTTCTGCTTGAAAATGCCATACTCATAGAGGATCGAATAGCCGGTAGCCAAGTATCCCTGCGTGGCGAGGCCGTCGAGGAAGCAGGCGGCAAGACGGCCGAGGCCGCCGTTGCCGAGGCCCGCATCCGGCTCGCTCTCATAAAGATTATCCATTTTAATATCATAATCTGCCAGAACCCTGCTAAACACGTCGGTCAGGCCGAGATTATAGAGATTATTCTTTAGAGAGCGCCCCATCAGGAACTCCATGCAGAGGTAGTAAACATGCTTTGCACTCCCCTGATCGGCCTTTTCTTCAAACTCCGTGCGGCCGTCGCTCATCATATCCCGCACGATCATGGCAATGGCTTTATAGAATTGCTCATAGGAAGCCTCCTGCGGCGTCACGCCGAAGAAGTGGGAAAGCTTAGCCGTCATTAGCTTATTTGCCTGCTCCTTAGAAAGTGTATATTTCATATGTTTCCTCCAAAAAATTTTGTCAATAAAGATTTTAAATCCATTTGCTTTATCTATTTTATATGAATATTCCAATAATTTCAACTATAAGGGATGATTTCATTCTCCTGCATTGAAAATTCTCATAAAAAAGTGCTATCCCCTTTAGCTTTACACAATTTTACGGGAACATACCTGTAAAAAATCGATTTGCTCGTTCCATTTGCATCTCCTGAGAAAAAAGCGTTTTCCTCTTTCCCGCATGGACAATCTATAGTATAATAACCAATAGGGCATCTATGCGTATTTTAAAATGCGGCCCTATTTTTCACGATAGAAACGATTCCGCATTATTTTTGAAACCGTCTGTTAGAAAGGATGTCATTTTAGGTATGGAAAAGAACAGAGTCAGGCTGCAAATTTGCGGCACGGATTATTATGTCACCACAGAGGACGATGTGGAATACACACAGTCCCTCGGCGCCCAGCTGGACGAAACAATCAGCGGCCTGATGCATGAAAATGAGCGGCTTTCCCTCACGCAGGCGGCAATCCTCGCCTCCCTCGATGCAATGGACGCCTATCGCAAATCAGAGAGCAGTGCGGATAACCTTCGCTCTCAAATCCGGGAGTATCTTGAGGATTCGGCCCGCGCGCGTATGGAGGTGGAAGTTTCCCGCCGTGAAGTGGACCGCCTCAACCGCGAAATTCAAAACCTGCGCGCAAAGCTGGCCGAAACCGGCAAAAAATAAACATGCGAAACATGCGAAAACGAACAGAGGCTGAAATTCTCGCCCCGGCTGGCACAAGAGAAGCCCTCACCGCCGCAGTTCGCTGCGGTGCGAACGCCGTTTATCTGGGCGGCAAGCTGCTCAATGCCCGCCGCAATGCGGAGAATTTTGACGATGAAGCGCTAAAAGAAGCCGTTCGCTATTGCCATGAGCGCGGCGTGAAGGTATACTTAACGCTCAACACCCTGGTACGGGATGCGGAGTTAAAAGATGCGGAGCACATGCTCGCCCTGAGCTGTGAATCCGGTATCGACGCTTTGATCATACAGGATCTTGGCATTGCCAGGCTTGCGCAAAGCTGCGCGCCCGGCATTCCGCTGCACGCCTCCACCCAGATGTCGGTGCAGACGCTGGCGGGCCTGGAGGAGCTCAAAGGCCTTGGCTTCACCCGCGCGGTGCTGCCCCGCGAGCTGACGCTGGAGGAAATCACGGCGCTTGCCTCCGAGTCACCAGTTGAACTAGAAATTTTTATCCATGGCGCGCTGTGTATGTGCGTCTCCGGCCAATGTTATCTCAGCGCTATGCTTGGCTCCCGTTCCGGCAGCCGAGGCCTCTGCGCCCAGCCCTGCCGCCTCCCCTTTGCCGCGCCCGGCGGCACGGAGCTGACCTAAGCCTGAAAGATCTTTCCCTGATTCCGTACATCCGCACGCTCCATGAGGCTGGCGTGCTGTCGCTTTAAAATTGAAGGGCGCATGAAACGGCCGGAATACGTTGCCGCGGCGGTCACAGCCTGCCGCCAAGCGCTTGAAAACGGCAAGCCAGAAGGCGCACTCTCCCGGCAGCTTCAGGCGGTTTTTTCTCGCTCCGGCTTCACCGATGGCTACTACACCGGGCAGCGAGGCCGCGCCATGTTTGGCACCCGGAGCAGAGAGAATGTATCGGCAGCGGCTCCTGTGCTCAAGGAGCTTTCTCATCTTTATGAAAAAAAGAACGGCCGTTGATCGGCGTTGCCTTCTCTTTCACGATGCGGCCGGGCATCCCGCTCACGCTGACCGCTGAGGCACGCGGCCAAAGCGCTCGTGTGCAATCGGAAAAACTGCCGGAGGCGGCCCTGACCCGTCCGCTCACCGAAGTGGAGGTGACGCGCCAGCTCTCCAAATGCGGCGGCACCCCATATTATGCACAATCGGTTTACTGTGACCTTGCGCCGGGCCTGAGCGCTCCCCTCTCCTGCCTCAATTCGTTGCGGCGCGAGGCGCTGGCAGCGCTTACCGGCCTGCTGGGTAAGCCTGCTGTGAAACGAGTGCAATCCGGCATTATGAAGGCGCCTACCCATCAAACGAAGGCGCCTGCTGGATTCTACGCGCGTTTTGCAGACGAAGGGCAGCTTCCGCCGGATTTGAGCGCCTTCGCCTGCGTTTATCTTCCGCTCCACACCCCCGCGCCAAAGCTCAAGGCGTTGGTGCAGACCGGGGCGCCTATTGCGGTGGAAATCCCACGCGGGTTGTTTGGCAGGGAAGGCGCTGTCCGTGCGAGCTTAAAGGCAGCCAAGCAGGCAGGTGTAACAACAGCGCTTGCGCATACGCTGGACGCTGTCCGCATGGCACGAGAGGCCGGATTTCTCATCCATGGCGGCTTCGGGCTCAACCTGTTCAATACACAGGCGCTGGAGCAAGCCGCCTCTATAGGGCTAAGCCAGGCCACACTCTCCTTCGAGCTAACGCTTGCGCAGGCGTCTGCGCTAGGTGGAGAAATGCCGCGCGGTCTGATCGCATATGGCAGCATTCCGCTCATGCTCACCCGCAACTGCCCCATTTCCAACGGCAAATCCTGCCGTTCATGCAGAAAAAGATGGGGTTTTAATCGATCGGAAGGGCGTTCGTTTCCCGGTTTCTTGCATGGATGGATGCAGCGAGCTATTCAACTCTCGCCCGATCTATTTGGCGGATCGACTTGCCGAAATTCAGAAGATCGATTTCCTACTTTTGTACTTTACCCATGAAACGCCGGAGCAATGCGTCGGGATTCTCACCCAATATCAAAATGGAACCGCGCCAAACGGCGCTTATACACGAGGACTCTATTTCCGCGGCGTGGAATAACCGGTTAAATTGGGAACACAAAAGATGCCGGCCTAAGAAATGGACGGGCGGCATATTTCTCTGTTTGAAACACGATAAAACCGCCCTATACTCTTACACAGAAGCCAAAAACCGAATAGATAGAAAGGATGCACCCTTGCTATGACAACCTTGAAAATAAAAAAAATGCGCGAAAACGCTATTCTCCCCCAGCGTGCCACACCGGGCAGCGCTGGGCTGGATCTCTGCGCCTGCATCGACGCTCCCCTGCTGCTTCCAGCGCGGGGCCATGCGGTGGTTCCCACCGGCATTGCCATTGAATTGCCAGAAGGGACGGCTGGCTTCGTATTTGCCCGCAGCGGGCTCGGCATCAAGCACGGAATTGCGCTTGCCAACGGCGTTGGCGTGATTGACAGCGATTATACCGGCGAGGTGTGCGTAGGGCTGATCAACCAATTCGACGAGCCCTATCAAATTCAGCCCGGTGAACGGATTGCACAGCTTGCCGTTCTGCCCATCCTCTGCCCCGTCATAGAGGCGGTGGATACCCTTACACAAACACAGCGGGGAGCGGGGGGCTTTGGCTCCACCGGCCGATAAACCCGAAAAGGGTCATGTGCCCAATCCTCATCACATTATATGAGCATTTATTCTATCATATAGGTTTTATTCTGATTTTTCACTCGATTGGAGATGGATTATGAAGCTCATTTTAGCCTCCGCTTCCCCGCGCAGGCGAGAAATTTTGGAAAACGCAGGCTATCTTTTTCTCTGTGCGGCCCGTGCAGCTTGAGGAGCGCCTAGATCCCGCTCTCCCTCCTGGCCGGGCGGTGGCGGAGCTTGCTGCGCAAAAGGCTGCATGCGCCGCACAGCATGCCGCGGAAGACGAGCTTATTCTTGCCGCAGATACGATTGTGGTATGGAATGGCGCCATTCTCGGAAAGCCGAAGGATGAAGCGCATGCATTCGCTATGCTTCGCTCTCTTGCCGGGCATGAACACACCGTATATACTGGCGTATGCGTCGCGCTACCGGGTGAAAACGGCAAAAAGAAGCCTTCTCCTGCGCTACTACCGTGCGCTTTTACGCTTTATCGGATGATGAAATTCGCAGCTATATCGCCACAGGGGAGCCAATGGATAAGGCAGGCGCCTATGGGATTCAAGGTTACGGCTGCCTTCTGGTGGAAAGCATCCAGGGCGATTATTTTAATGTGATGGGGCTTCCCATTGCGCAAACGGCGCGGCGCCTTTCCCAATACGGGGTGAACAGTGCCGTTTTGTAGATCCGCCCCATTTGCTCCTTCTTTCAGTGTGATTAGATATAGAATTTCGCCAGAAAATAAGGCGAAAACAGGCGAAAAACTGCACAGGTTTTTTCCATTTGCGGTTGAGAAAGTTTTTAATTAAGGTTATAATAATATATGTTATGGGTGCAGCCGGGCTCCGGCGCCCCGCTTGGAAAGGAGTTTGAACGCCATGTTATTTTCACAGGATATCGGCATTGACCTTGGCACTGCAAACACACTCGTATTCGTAAAAGGTAAAGGGATTGTCACCCGCGAGCCCTCCGTGGTTGCGGTAGACGTCCGTTCTAATCCGAACCGCGTTGTGGCGGTAGGTATTGAAGCAAAAGAAATGATCGGCCGTACCCCCGGCTCCATTATCGCAGTCCGCCCCCTGAAGGACGGCGTAATTGCGGATTTTGACATTACTTCCGATATGCTCAAGGAATTTATCCGCCGTGCAACGAGCGGTTCCCCCTTCAACCGTGCCCGCGTAATGATCTGTATCCCCTCCGGCGTAACCGAGGTGGAAAAGCGCGCCGTGCATGACGCGGCCCGCAGCGCAGGCGCGAAATACGTCAGCCTGATCGATGAGCCGATGGCCGCGGCGATCGGCGCCGGCCTTCCCGTGAGCGAAGCAACAGGCAGCATGGTCGTCGATATCGGCGGCGGCACCTCCGAGGTAGCCGTCATCTCCCTGGGGGATATCGTCACCTCTCGCTCCGCGCGCATTGCAGGCGATAATTTTGATGAAGCGATCATTTCTTATATCAAAAAGAAATATAATCTTCTAGTTGGTGAACGCACAGCAGAGGAGATTAAAATTAGAATCGGCTCTGCCTACCCTTATGAAGGCGAAGGCACAATGGACGTCAAAGGTCGCAACCTGATGGACGGCCTGCCGAAAAACATCGAAGTAAGCTCCGAGGAAATCCGCGAGGCGCTGGCGGATCCGGTTAACCAAATCTTGGATGCGATCCGGGCCACACTTGAAAAAACACCGCCGGAGCTCTCTGCGGATATCATTGATCACGGCATTATGCTCACCGGTGGCGGAGCGCTGCTGCGCGGGCTGGATCGTTTGATCGCTGTTGAGACGAAGATGCCCGTTCATGTGGCGGAAAATCCTCTGGACTGCGTGGTGGACGGCACCGGCATGTGTCTGGAATCCGATGTGCTCGGCATCACCGGCACCAGAGATTACAACTGAGTCCCTTGGCCCCTTGGGCCTGACTCGGAAGGCAGGCAGGGATTTTTATGCAGCGTTTCTTTCACAGCAAGCGTTTTAAGATTTTGCTCGGCATCCTTGCCGCGCTGATGATTGGGATTATCATTGCGGCGGCCTCCCATGGCGGAGCGTCGCCTTCTTCCTCTCTGCTTGGGGCGGTTTTTCCCCCTTGCAGCGGCTTTCCGCCTATGTGTCGGAGCAAATCGGGAATTTTTCCGGCGGCTTTGTCTCCGCAGGCACCTACGCAAAGGAGATCGACGAGCTCAAGCAGCAGATAGCGGATTATCAAAAAACTGGTTGATTATGACGAAATGAAGCGTCAGATCACTTCCTATGAATCCGTTTTGGGCGTGAAAGAAGCCCATCAGGATTGGGAGATGGCGCCCGCTTCGATCATTGCGCGCGATTCAGCGGATTTATTTTATTCCTTTACGCTCAATAAGGGCTCCTCCGATGGGGTCGAGCCCAACGACCCTGTTATTTCCGGCCAGTATCTGGTTGGCCGCGTGGAGCGCGTATGGAGCACCGGGTGCACGGTGAAAACAATCCTTGATCCATCAGTTAACGTCAGCGCGGAAGAGTCCAACACCAATGAGCAGGGTGTCCTCGGCACGGATATTGCATTATCCCGGGAGGGCAAATGTCAGCTCACCGGCCTGGAGCGCTCAACCGTTGTTTCCAAAGGCGGAATTGTGCAGACCTCCGGCGCAGGCGAATTCTTCCCGCAGGGCATCCTTATTGGCACAGTGGAGGATGTAAAAAATAATACGTATGATATTTCCGCTTATGCGGTAGTCAAGCCGGGCGTCGAGATTAGCGCAGTGCACGATGTTTTTATCATCACTGCCTTTGAGGGGCAGAAAACGGCGGAGGATGCGCAAAACGCTTCCGGCAGCAGCGCGCCATAATGGCGGGAGCGCGCGCTGGAATCCTTGCAGAAAGGCAGGGCCTTCGATGGTGAAAAAGGAAAAAAAGCAGGTCTACCTGCGATGGGGAATTCTCGCTGTAATCATCCTGCTCGTATCCCTGCTGCAAAACACGGGCGGTCTGTTGCCTAGAATATATAGCGTCAGCGCGATGCCTTTAATTCCGCTTGTGGTTTGTATTGCCATGTTGGAGCGTGAAATGGCAGGCGCATGCTTTGGCATGTTTGCCGGTATGCTTTGGGATGCCGTGGGCACGCGTGGAGATGGATTCCACGCCGTTGTTCTGCTCATCATCGGCTGCATCTGCGGGTTGTTGCTGCACTACCTGATGCGGGTCAATTTTGTCACGGCACTGCTCCTGTCCACATGCGCGGCGTTGGTGCACAACCTGCTTTATTGGCTGGTTTTTCTGGTGATTCCGGGTTATGATGGCGCTGTGAGCGCCCTCGTGCGCTTTTTACCTGCCCGCAAGCTTGTATGCGGTGCTGTTCCTGCCCCTTTTTTCTTCCCCCTACGTGCGCTCGGCAGGAAGCTGAAAAACCCGCTTTCTACAAATGAAGAGCCGTCCGTAATCCTCTAGATGGCATGATTTCCATCCGACGCGCTGCATGAGCGCCAACCAGATGGTTGACTCAATCGCCACCAAAACGGCGGTTTCCATGAACAGAGCATTTTTGACACAGCAGTTTCTAACCGCTGTGTCTTTTTACGATTTTTACGAAAACATTTTTGAGCATGAAAGGATGGGCCGAACCGATGAATCAGGACAAACGTACCTCCCGCGTTATCATCTCTGTCTGTCTGCTGGGCGTATTCCTGCTTCTATTTGCAGGCCGCCTTGTTCAGCTGCAACTTGTCCACGGCTCCGAATATGCCGAACAAGGTAAGTCCATCAGCTCCGCCAGCACGCGGGTGGAGGCGGCACGCGGCGAAATTTTGGATCGCAACGGCAATCCGCTTGTGACCAACCGGCAGGGCAACTCGATCACATTCACAGCAGAAAAATTCCCTGCTGATAATAAAGATGAGATTGCGCAGCGTAATCAGCTCGTCAACAGCCTCATTGAGCTGCTGGAATCCAAAGGGGAAAAATGGATTGACAACCTTCCGCTGATTTATGATGAAAGCGGCAAAATTGCCTTCCCGGAGAATCGGGAGAGTGATGTGGCCTACCTAAAATCAGATGAAATCCTGCATGTTAACAGTTATGCAACCGCGCAGAATTGCTTGGATGCGCTCATTGAAAAATACAGCCTCCAGGAATATACGCCGGAACAGGCGCGCAAAATTGCTTCCGTATACTATGAGATGCACCGCCTGATGTTCAGTAAGCGCACGCCATACACCTTCGCGGAAGATGTTTCCACCCAAACGGTAGCGGAAATCAAAGAAAAAAGCGATTTTTATCAGGGCGTTGAGATTGAGGTCGTACCATACCGCGAATATGTGGATGGCGCGCTTGCTCCCCATATCCTCGGCATGGTCGGCGCAATCAGTGAAAATGAATATGAAAAATATAAAGAGAAAGGCTATCTCCAAACCGATTCCATCGGCAAAAACGGCATCGAAAAGGCAATGGAAGAATACCTGCGCGGCACAGACGGCGTGAAACGCACTACAAAGGACGACGACGGCAATATCACAACAGAATACGTCAAGGAGCCGGAGCAGGGACACACGATCATTCTCACCATTGATAAAAACCTCCAAAAAGTTGCGAACGAAGCCCTTGCAAAGCGGATTGCAGAGCTCAAAGCAGAGCAGCCTGATCACCCCTTCTGCGGAGCCGCCGTGGTAATCGACGTTCACACCGGCGAGGTGCTTGCCGCCGTATCAAACCCTACCTATGATATCTCTACCTACAGTAAAAATTATGACGAGCTCTCTAAGGCGGAAAATGCACCTCTGTGGAACCGTGCAATGATGAGCGCTTATGAGCCCGGCTCTACCATGAAGCCTGGCATCGCCATCACCGGCCTGGAAGAAGGTGTTTTTAATGCAAACACTACCTATTATTGCGGCGGCCGGGGGGGGTACCAAAGATACCGCGAGCTAAAGCTCGGATGCAGCACAGGCACGCATCGCAATATCAGCGTTGTGCATGCCATCGAGATTTCTTGCAACAACTTCTTCTTTGAGGCCGGATATCAGATCGGCATTGAAAAAATGAATGAGTATTCCCGAAAATTTGGCCTGGGCCAGCCGACAGGCATTGAGATCGCGGAAGAAACCGGCACGCTTGCCACGCCGGAATATGCCGAATCGATTGGCACTCCATGGCGCCCCGGCGATACGGTGCAGTATGCGATCGGCCAATCCTACAACTTGTTTACTCCGCTCCAAATTGCAAACTATGCTGCCACTATTGCAAATGGCGGCACGCGCTATGAAACACATTTGGTCAAATCCATTAAATCCTATGATTACAGCAAAACGGTGTTGGAGAAGGAACCAGTCGTCTCCGCCAATCTGAATATCAGCAAATCCACGATTGATCTGGTGCATGAAGGGATGCGGCGCGTGGGCGACGGAACCGGCTTCTGCGCGCGCTCCTTCTCCAAAATTAAAAATGGCGTCAAGGCCGCCGCTAAAACCGGCACGTCCCAGGTGAAGCGCAAAATCAACGGCCAATGGCAGAATGATTATAACGCTGTCCTAATTACTTACGCTCCTGTAAACGATCCTGAAATTGCCATAGGGATTGTCATTGAAAGCGGGGACACTGGCGTTGACTGCGCGCCGGTCGCAGCAGAAATCTACAACCAATATTTCTCCGGCAGCGAAAGCGCAATGGACCTTCCGCAGGAAGGCAATACCCTTCTGCAATAACGCTTGAAAGGAGAAGTGGAACACCATGGCTAGAAAAATTGTGATCGCCTCCGGCAAGGGCGGCGCGGGGAAATCCTCTTTGGCTGCCGGGCTCGGCGGAGCGCTTGCAGGCATGGGCAAACACATCCTCCTAATCGATTGCGATATCGGCCTGCGCAGCTTTGGATTTGATCCTAGGATGCGCGGAAAACACAGTTTACGACTGGGCGGATGTCCTGTTGGGCCGTTGCGCGCCTGAAAAAGCGCCCTTATCGGTGGGCGGCCTTCATCTTCTCGCCGCGCCTTTGCGCGACACTCCCGCCTTTACCCCGGGTGCCATGCACTCCCTTACCGCACAGTACGATGCCTTTTTTGATGATATCCTTATTGACGCGCCGGCAGGGATCGAGCGGGGGTTTCGCTTGGCTGCCAGTGCGGCGCAGGAAGCGGTGGTCGTTTCCACGCCGGATGCGGTCTGCGTTCGTAGCGCCGCCGCGGCTGTAGACGCGCTGTATGCGATGGACATCGCGCCGATTCACCTCATTATCAACCGCTTTAAGGCTCAGCCCGTTTCAAAACGCCAGCTGCTCAATATCGACCAGGTGATCGACAGCGCGGGTGCCCGTCTGCTCGGCATTGTGCCGGATGATCCGAATGTTACGTACCGTGCGGCGATGGGCAAACCAGTGCCCTTTGATTGCCCGGCGGGCAGCGCGTATCTTCGAATCGCAAAAAGGATCGAAGGAGAGAAAATCCCGTTAAAACATCTTGATAAAATGTAATTTATCTGTTATGATAGGAATAAGAATTGTTATTTTTGAATCAACACTCTCATAAAAAAGGAGCTGCATATATGAATATCGCACTAATTGCCCATGACGCGAAAAAGGAGCTTATGACGCAATTCTGTATCGCTTACTGCGGCGTACTCAGCCGCCACACACTGTGCGCCACTGGCACGACGGGCAAAATTGTCTCTGAGGCAACTGGGCTTTCCATCCAGCGGTTTCTAAGCGGTTCACAGGGCGGCGATCAACAGATTGCTGCAAGGATCGCGTGCAATGAAATCGATTTACTCCTGTTTTTCCGCGATCCCCTTAGCCCGAAGCCACATGAGCCCAACGAAGCCAATCTGCTTCGCTTGTGCGATGTGCATAATATTCCGGTTGCAACCAATATTGCAACTGCGGAGGCATTGATTCACAGCCTCGACCGTGGAGACCTTGATTGGCGCGATATTGTTAATCCAAAGGCTTGATTTTATGCGGCTGGTCCTCCCAATTCCTCTATTAAGCTGAGCAACAGAATCTGATAAAAAGGCGTCCTGTCTGAATAGACAGGACGCCTTTCTTTGATTTCCTTATTGAACCGCAGTATAGCTACCGCCCTCATTGTATAGAATATAGCTTTCAATCCCTGCCGCTTTTAGGGCTGCCACCTGCTCGCTCACATCAGAGCTCGCATTCAAAAGGGGCATCAGGGTGGCATTTCCCGCCGCGGCTTTCAGCTGCTTCCCAGCGGCCGCAAGGAAAACGGACGGATCCTTTGCGGGCGAGAATGATTCTCCGCCGATTGTAATGCTTCCTTTGAGCCCAGACAGGCGCAAATCCGGCGCATAAACATCGGCGCCGCTTCCAAACAGACTGCCATGATACTGGCTTTCTCCACCGCCGAGGGCCCCTTCCCCTGATTGCATCAAAATCACATTTTTACTGCCAGCCGCCTGCTTTGCACTGGCAACAAAATTCTTTAAAACATCATTTCGGGATACGCCGCTTTCGCTCTCTCCTATATAATAGGTCTTATTCAGCGCATATCCGCTGGGGAACTGCACGCTATCGAGCAGGATGCTGTCAATCTCCATGGCTGTCAGCTCACCGATCAAACCGGTCAGATAGCTCTGCACCGTTTCCGAATAGGGGTTTGCCCATGGTTTGCCGCCTTTATCCGCGCTGTTGTCCAGCCAGAGCGTGCCGGGCCGCTGGTAGCATACCGCGCTACCCTCCCCAACCTTCTGGCGGCCAACGGGTCACGGAAGCACTGCACCCGCGCAATCACAGACAAGCCATTGTCATGAATCTTTTGAATCGCTTGTGCAAAATTCGAATAAGCCCCCTCTGCGGCGCCCGTTACCTTCACCTGCTCCAATGCGGAGGGAAAAAGCAACGTGCCGTCAGTATCCTTTGCGTCAATCATTACAGCGGATGCACCGCTCTGCTTTGCAACAGCAAGGAAGCTATCTAGGGCAGATGCATTGCGAAGCGTCCTCTCCGGCAGCCAGAGCGCCGCAATTGCTTTTTGCTGCGCTACAGGCCCCTCTGACTGCGGCTCCTGCGGCGCATCCGATCCTTGCCCGCCACTGCCTGTTTCCACCTGAGGCGGCTTGGTAACAGCGGGCTTATTGGATAAATTCAAAGCAAAATCTGTAATAAAAAAGGCAAGCACCATTACTGCGGCAAAGCCCAACACCATTAGCGCGATCTTAGCAATTCTTTTGCCGCGCTCTGAGCGGCTGGCACTTTTGCGGAAGCGGCCTTTGCGCCCCCCTTCCGGAAAATCTTTCCGAAAGCCGTAGTAGCTGGAGCGCTGCCCGGAGCCGTAGTCTTTTTTTACTTTATATTTTTTTCCCATACAACAGCCATCCTTTCGTGGAATTCGCACCCTTCATTGGTAAAAACAGAGTGCTTCAGGCACCGTCCTGCAATTATATAAACAGGGATCTGCCGGAAAAACCAGTGAACGCAAGCGCCAGCAAAGAAACATAAATAAAAAGCGCCGGCGTTCCTTGAAAGGCCTTTGGGATCTTATCGTTACGATCCAGCACGTGAATCCCCGCATGGATCAGAAACACGGCCAGAGCGAAGGCCGCGCCTGCCCCAAGGCCCGCGCCAAGAGATTCGCCCACCGTATAAGCGGCACTGCGGTTGATCACAGGGATCGCAAGCACTAGCGTATTGAATGCCGCCATGCCGATCTTCCGAAGGATGCTGTCGCTTGCATGCAACGCATAACGAAACACCAGCACTACGATCACATACAATACAAACAGCACAATCATATATATGAGCAGCCGTACAAGCGTATGCGCAAGGCTCACCTGTGGCAGCAGCTCTAATGCGCGGCAGATAATCGAGGTTGCAGCGGAAAACACGGTGATAAACAAGGCAAACGATAGCACATAACGCGGCTTGGAAGAGATTCTGACCGCCTCGCTTGCGCCGAATCCGCCTGTAAACACCAGATTTTGCAACAGTAGGGCATAGAGCGCCGTTACCAAAAGCGTGACAAATCCGTTCATGGCTGCTCCCCTTTCTCTTTTGCATCCTGGACATTATCCGCCCGCAGTTTACTCTCCTGCTCTGCACGCCGCCGGTTCAGCGCTGCTAATACGTCCGCAAAGCTTTCCATTTCCTCATCCTGCCTCGGCTTGCGTGCCGAATCAGGCTGTGCGTCAGAGGCTGCCGGCTTGTGCGCAGGGCGTTTCTGCGCGGACAAGGGCGCTTCTTTTTTAACTTTTTCTACTTTCAACGCTTTCTCCACGGAGCTACTCCTCTTCGTGGGCGGATGCTTTGAGGCCGGCTCTTGTGTAGGCGGCACGTCGCCCGGCTTTTTGATGCTCCAATTTCGCGGGCCTGCTTTTCTTCACCGGCTTTTTGGGCTTCTTTTCATGCGGCAGTGGAACGGATTTCTTCTTAGCCAAAGCATCTGTTTCATGCTTCGGCCATTGCTCCGGCTTTTTCTTTGACTTTGGTGCGGATTCTTCCTGCACAGCGCTTCGTTTCCGGTGGAACAGGCGCGCCAGCGGCTCAATCACGGATACATCCTCATCATCCACATGGGCAACCGGAGTTGCCAATTCCTCTTCTCCAGAATGGCGCAGATGATAAATCCACTTTACGGCGGCAGCCATAAAGCCCAGCAGCAAAAAACCTCCAAAGGGCATCAATAGGCCCGTAATCTTCGGTAGAGTTGGAAAAGAACGTCCTAAAATAGAGCCGCTTCCCAACAACTCGCGGACAAATCCGAGCAGCAGCAACACAATCGCATAGCCCAGGGAGGCGCCCAGCGCATCCATCATGCTTACACGAAGAGGGCTGATGCACAGCGCAGGTTTCGCAGCGGAACACAATCATCGCATTGACCGCAAGCAGTGGCAGATAGCCGCTCAGCGTGCCCAGAAAATCCGGGAAAAAGCGCTCGCACGCAAACAGTCCGCCCGCGAGTAGGCCGAAGCTGAGCAAGGCGTATATTCCGATACGCAGCCAAAAGGGCAGCCTCTTTAATACGAGAGCCGTCAAGAGCTCCATGATCATCAGCAGGACGGCTGATACCACTGCTACGATTGCAGCCGCCTTCAGCGTGGTGGCAAGCATAATCGCTGGAAACAGGCCCAGGCACAGCATTAAAACCGGATTGCCCCGCAGAATGCCACGTCGAAAGGCCTCTTTGGCCGAAAGAACCTGCATCTCCTGCTCACGCATTCATACCGCCCCCTTCCTTCTTCATATCCGTGGCCGAGGCGGCCGCCTGCTGCTTTTCCTTATGGCCTTTTATCAGCCCGTCTGCCATCGGCCAAACGGCATTCATCAACAGCACCGCAAAGCATGCGCCTTCTTCATAAGCGCCGAAATACCGCAGCAGCATACAAATCCCACCCGCCGCCATGCCGTAAAGCAGCCGCTGTAAATGGGTTTTGGGAAGCGTGGCGGGATTCGGCAAAAGAAACAGCGCGGTAAACACCAGCATGCCCGCTGAAATCTCCATCGTTAGGGACAGCTTGCGCCCCGTCAAAATCCGCGGGAAGAGAACAGAACATACGGAGCACACCGCTACAAAGCCCGCGGAACTGAGCCAAAGGGAAGAATGGAAAATAAAAAACGCGATTGCCGTGCCAAACATGACCAGCATACAGGTAGCGCCCATCGGGCCGGGCACCTTGCCGATTACCGCGTTGAAATAGCTTAAAATATTGCCATCAATCGAATTATGCACTTTCAGCATGGAGGCAAACGAGGCGCCCTGCACAAAGCCTTCCGAGCCGGTCACTGCCATGGGCAGCGAGCTATCGATCGCCGGATAGGTAAAAACGAGCTCCGGCCAGCAGACGCACAAAAAGGCGATACCAGCCGCGGCGGGGACAAACGGCGTCTTTTCTGCGCTCCCAAAGGGCAGCTTTGCCGCCACGATTGCAAACGCACTCCCTGCGGCAGGCAGCCACAGCGGTGCGGAAGCGGGCAACAGCAGCGCAATCATAGCGCCGGTGAGCGCCGCATATAATGGATCCATCCCCGGTTTTCTACGCATCAATGCCGCGCCGGCAGCATCGCAGAGCGCCGCTATAGAAATGGAAACCACCAAAAGGAGGAGCACCCTCCACCGGTAATAATAAAACGCCATCACCGCCGGAGCAATCAGCATAAGGAGCGTTGAAATGGTATAGGATCGAAACGCCTTTTCAGAAGGCGTCCTGATCTGTTCTCCCGAAGCGGACAAGCGCCTCACCGCCTTTCCTGTAAATTCATTGTAGGCCTTTTGCCAGAAATTATGCATTGCGCATGACTACGCCTGGGCATATGATAGAGAGAGGAAATCGAGCAAACTGATTTTGATTGGGGAGGGATGTGCCTTTGAAGATCGAGGCGCCTGAAGAGAATAAAATCGTAGTCCGGCTGACAGCGGACGACATGACGAAGCTGCACATTACATATGAGGAGATGGACTACGCCAATATTGAAACGCGCCGCGTTATCTGGACGTTGCTGGATGAAGCCCGCAGGGAGCTTGGCCGCGATATTGATCCATCCGGCCGAATGCTCATTGAGGCGCTACCCGCTCGTGAGGGAGGCTGCGTGCTTCAATTTACCGTCCTTGAGCAGGAGCATAAGCCGCAGCGCCACTTGACCATGAAAAAATCGAGAACTCCAATCGTCTATGAGTTTACCAGCGCGCAAAGGCTGCTTGACGCCGCCGAAAACGTCCGCCGGCTGAACGCTCTCCCAGCAGAAAGCGAATTATACCGGCAGGAGCATTGCTACCGCCTGATCGTTTCATCCGAGGAGTCATCCGACCTGCTGGAAATTGCGCTTTCCGAATTTGGAGCCCCCTGCGCACGGGGAGAACTCCCCGCCGCCTTTACCCGCGAGCATTGGCAGAGCATATGCAAAAGCAATGCGCTGGAGCAAATCAGCGGGGCCATTTGATCACTGCGCTGCCTGCTCCGCTTTGACGCGCAAGGAGGCAATCATCGCCGCCGCGTCCGTCGCGCCGAACACTGCGCTGCCCGCCACGAAGATATTCGCTCCGGCCTTCGCCGCCGCGGCAATGGTTTTCTCGCTGATACCGCCATCCACCTGAATATCGAGGTTCAGCCCGCGCCTGTCCGCTTCGCGGCGGATCGCCGCAACCTTCGGCATCATATCCTCCATAAAGGATTGCCCGCCGAAGCCCGGCTCCACTGTCATTACAAGCACCATACCCAGCCTGTCGAGGTACGGAAACACCGCCTCGGCGGGCGTTTTGGGCTTCAGGCTCAAAGCGGGAACCGAGCCGCCCGCGCGGACCAGCTCGATCGTCTCCTCCACAGGAGAATCGGACTCAATATGAAAGGTCAGGATATCCGCACCCGCCTTCAAAAAATCCGGCACATATTGGAGCGGATTACTGATCATCAAATGGACGTCAAACGGAATGGAGGCGTAGGGACGCAGCGCCTTTACAATGGGCGCGCCAAGCGTGAGATTTGGGACGAAATGCCCATCCATCACATCGATATGCAGCCAATCTGCACCGCATTTTTCCATGCGGGCAAACTCCTCGCCCATGCGCGAAAAGTCACAGGAGAGGATGGAGGGAGAAATTTTCATCATAAGAGGATCCTCCTGAAAACGGCTGAAAACCAGCTGTTAATATGGAGTATATTTTAACAATTTTCATAAGAAAGGTCAAGGAAATCGGGCGGCGGACGATGGATTGCAGACAGTATTTTATCGAATCGAATTTTAAAAATTTTGATGGCTGAAATATCGCCGAAAGTTATATATATTCTGGTAATTATATCGTTTATCCCACATTGTATTTGCCAAGCTAAAGGGCTAGTAGAAAGCCTAAACAGTACACAGGCTCTTCCCACTTGGTTACGCAACGCCCTTCCAGGGCTTAAAATTATGAATCATTAAATAAACAGGCTGTCTAGTTCGATTCGAACCGGCGAGCCTGCCACATTTTTATTTTTTATATTTATGATTGATTATTCAATCTGGACACCCATTTATCCAAAGCTTGTTTCACCAAATGGTTAATTGTATCCGCCCCTTTCAACCACTCCGCCACCGGCGGGCTAATCGCATAATATGCTTTGATGAAAGCTCGGCCCCAAAGCGTCTGCGATAATACCTCATCCCGGAAACGCCGCAGGACGAGCACCTCCGGTGCTTCATAAAAGCCATACACAGCCGTTGCGATATAGCATCCCGATTTGCCGGCAGGCTTAGAATTGTTGGAGCCGTTAGCAGAAACAGCCTTTGCAGCATCCTGCTTAATTTCAGAAAAAACGCTTTGATCTATACTGCTCGCTTTGTTAGGCGGAAGTTTAGCGAGCATTTTATCAAACAGCTCCCTGTGGCTGTCATGGAAGCTGGGTTGCGGAGCCCAAGAATGACTTTTCAGCCTGTTTAAATAAAGCGAGAGCGCCTCTGTATATCTTTTTTTTAGAATATCTACAACTGCCTGCTGATAACTTTCGTTATCTGCTACAACAGAGCTGTCTAGAGCTTCTGTGAAGTAAGAAGATAAAAGTATCTGAAGACCAGCATAAATCTCGTAATTCGCATCCGTGGACGACATATCATTTATAAATTTCTGCGCATCCAATTGGCCTTTAGCAACCAAAGATTTGAATTCATTCCACATAGCATCCAGTTCTGTACTATCTTCATAGAGGCATGCCGCCAAATCAATCAAAGCATATGCATTCTGTAAATAAAATCGATAAACTCCTTCTTGAATCTTGTTATATTCATCCATTGAGGCGAGAGTCATGCATTCCTTGCCGATTTCCACCGCTTGCTGAGCTAACTTTTCTTGTTTTGCAAAAATAGCACCAATATCTTTATGAGTGCGTATGTATTCCCAGGATAACTCTTCTTTTGGTAATATGATATGTATGCTTTCCAAGTCACGCAACTTCTGATCAGCTGGGCTAGTTGGCTGCTCTATGCAGGCCTCACCGCATTTCGGACAAAAAGCCATATCGTCGTTGAGTGCATTTCCACATTTACTACAATACTTCATTTCACATCTACCCCTTCTAAATTCGATATCTGTACCCGCATTTCAAGCAGGTCACCATCACATGTTTGGAGCCACCTAGCCCTCCCGCTAAATATCCGGCATCGCCCATCAGACCATACCCAAAAAGCCGCCGCCTGATAATTGAATTCATTGCTGGCCGAAAGTGACTCACTTCCACAGTAAGGACATTTAGCCCTCGTACTTTCCTCACCCTTTTTCCGCCACTGTTCCTGTTGCGCTTGCGCTGTCTGCCGTTTTGAGCCGTTAGTATATCCTTTGTATCCAAACGGGATTTATATTGCATAATATCCTTTAGTCCATCTTCCCTTTCATCAGGCTGAAAAACAGGTTCCTCCGTCATTAATCTTTGACCACATTTCACACAAAAATGTGCGCTAACGTCATTTTTATGGAAACAAGACTGGCAGCTTATTTTTCCAGATTCATCAAATCGCAGGATAGCTCCGCAATGTGGACAAGTCTTTTCCCATCCACCGATTTCCATGTGACAATTTGAGCATTTCATAAAAACAATCACACCTTTATTTTATTTATATTAACTTATCTCATAATAATTTTCAATATTTTATCTATAAATATCGAAAATAATATTAAATTATTGTTTTTATATTCCCAAAATCCCCATATTATTGTGTTTCTTTTATAAATAATAAAAATATCCGGTAGATGCAAAAGCATCCGCCGGATAAACAAATTGGTCTTACTTTTTAATCTGATTCAGCCTCTGGTTCAAATACCGCACCATCTCCGGCGTAATTCGATCCCCTGCCATTTCGATGACCTTTTCAATCGTGAAATGCTTTGCCATGTTGAGCATCCCTTTGCTCACCTTCATGCCCGGCATGACCTTTCCAATCATCTCAGAGACGAATTGCTCGCCCTCCAGGTTCTTCAGCAGGGCGCCGACCTTATCTTTGATCGAGAAATAACCCTCCGGGAATTGGAGCGGCTCCTCGCCCTCCCCGCCAGAGGCGGCGAACCAGTTCTCCACATTTTGGCCGGCCTTCTCCGCTTCCTCCGCGAGCATGTAGGAGGCATTCGGCTCTGTAACGCGCACGAGCGGGATGCTCTCGCAGCAAACCTCCTGCTGCCCAAGGAACCCGGCCGCCTGAATGATATTTTCGCCCATCGTCAGCGGCACACGGTCAAAGGTGAATACATACTTTCCCGCAACGCTGCCGGTTTTTCTTTCCATTTACCTTGAGCGACACCTGCTCACAATTGGAATATACCTTTACCTGCACCGTTTCCTCCGCCCGCTCTTTGAACCGGCGCGAACAGATGTGGACAAACGGCGCTTTCGTCCAATACGCCTTATAGATATAGAAAGAATCCTTGCGCGTTTGCCGGTCAAACGTGACGAGGCCCTTGTTGTTGCGCCCCTGCACGCCGCCCTCATCGCGCATATCGCTCGCGAAATCAAACATATTCCAAACATGCGTGCTCCACAGATAAGGCCGCTGCGCGAAGGTTTCCAGCATTTTTCATGGTAATAGGCCTGGTATTCCTCGCTGTAATCCCGCACCTTGGGGGATGCGCTGTGAAGCGTTGTGATGCCTTCGCAGCCATATTCCGAAATGCCGAGGCAAATCTCCGGGTTTTCCGCGTGGAAGGTATCCAGCCAGGGAGCATTGTCCTCCACCTTGCCGAGATACCAGCCGAAATAGTGGTTATAGGAAATCACATCGGTAATATGGTTGAGCGGGCTGTCGTTTTCGACCATCGAAAGATTCGCCATGGTAGTGAGCCTTGTTTGATCAAGCTCATGCACCAGGTCATTGAGCGCATGAAGATTGGAAAGCAACTCCTCGCTCTCGCCGCCGATGGAGATTTCATTGGAGATTCCCCAGAAGCAGATGGAGGGATGATTGTAGTTCTGCACAACGAGCTCGCGCATCTGCTGGAGCGTATTCTCCCGCGCCCCAGGCGTATTCAGGAACATCGAGATAAACGGGATTTCCGCCCAGACAACCATGCCGGCCTCATCGCACAGATCGTAGAAATAAGCGTCGTGCTGATAGTGCGCAAGGCGGATGGTATTCGCGCCCACCTCCTGGATGAGCTTCATATCCTCCTCATGCTCCCTTTCGCCAATCGCCCATCCCTTATCCAGCCGATCCTGATGGCGGGAAACACCGTGCAGCGGATAGGGCCCCGTTGAGAGAAAAGCCCGTGTCCGGATGCACTTCAAAAGTACGCACGCCAAAGCGCGCACAAACCGCGTCGAGCTCCGTGCCGCCCTCCAGCAGCTTCGCGCAAGCTTTGTAGAGATACGGATCCTCCACACCATTCCACAGATGCGGGTTTTCCAGGCGAATGGAAGCCGTACCCTGATGAATATCCGCTTGCGTACGGGCAATGCAGTCATCCCCACTATCATAGATTTCGAAGAGCAGCGTCTGCCCGTCGCGCGCATTCGTCAGATACGCTTCCAATGCGATATCCGCCGCGCCGTCCTTGAGAAGCGGCGTCACGCGCAGGCCCGGCGCGCCGTAATAATCGAGGTCGAAATGGCTCTCCGGCACCGTAATGAGGCCACCTTCCGGTACAGCCCGCCGAAAAACGTAAAGTCCGCCATCTGCGGGTAGACCGTGTCGTTTGATCCATTGTCGGTCATGACGGCTAGAAGGTTTTCCCCATCCGCCTTCAGATAGGGGCGTAATATCCGCACGGAAGGTCGAAAAACCGCCTTCATGGCGCGCAGCCTTTTGCCCGTTGAGATATACCTCGCAGATGCTGTTTGCGCCCTGAAATTCAAGATAGATGCGCCCACCGTCCGCCGGCACAGGAATCGAAAGCGCGCGGCAGTACCAGCAGGCGCCCGGTAATAGTCGCTTCCGCCATCCTGCCCATCGAGATTGTTCCAAGTGTGGGGAAGCGTCACTTCCTCCCAATCCTGCGGCAACAGGGCGGGCGGCGCCTCCTGCGCCATTTGAGTAAACAGCCAGCCATTTGAGAGCGTTGTTATCTGTCTCATGCCGATCATTCCTTTCCAGTTCCAAATAAGATTATCGTTTGACGGTTTCACCAGTTCTATACGCAGACGCGGAAACAGATGAAAAGAAAAAACAATTTTATTATACAAGAGGATTAAAAAATAGCAATATTTTCTATAGAATCTCTGATATATGATTGAATTCTATTCAGTCCTTTTCGGTTGCTCTTGGTTAATTGGCAAAGCCAAAGCCTGCCGCAAATCAAAACCACTAGTAAACTAGTGGTTTGCTCAGACCCCAGAGGGGTCAGTACTTGCTGACCCCTGGAAGGGGTACTGAGGGTTTGTCATCGCATCACTACTACAGGCAGCCGCTGAAAGCGGCTGTTTTCTTTGCCTACTTTCTCTTGCTACCCGTAAACGGGTCCATATACTCCTTGAGTGAGATCTGGTCGTTTGCCAAATCTTCCTCCAACTGGTTCTTGATATACTCCTGGATCATCTTCGCATTCTTTCCTACCGTATCCACAAAGTATCCTCGGCACCAGAAGTTCCGGCTCCCGTATTTGTACTTTAGGTTTGCATGCCTGTCGAAGATCATCAGCGCGCTTTTTGCTCTTGAGCGTCCCTACGAACTGTGCTATACTCATGTACGGCGGGATACTCACCAGCAGATGAATGTGATCTGGGCACGCCTCTCCCTCGATGATCTCCACTTTCATCTCCTTGCACAGCTTTTTAATGATTTCGATAATGTCTCTGCGCACCGCCTTATAGATTACTTTCCGGCGGTACTTCGGCGCAAATATGATATTCACATCGGTAGCTTGAGTGCGCCGTATGCTTTACTTCATTTTTCATTTGCGTAAAACCTCCTTGCTCTTTCCTGATGCGCCAAACCATCTTGATTGTAGCATGGAGGTTTTATGCTTTTTATCTACCCCTGGTTCAACCAGGGTTTTGTTAAGCCTTGCGTAAAAAAGCAGGCGTGTACCTGATACACGCCTGCTTCCGTTATACATGCGGTTATTGCTCTTTGCCTACCAACCAATCAATGGATACGCCGAGCACATCGCTCAATGCGACAAGCTCTGTATCCGTAAACATGGCACGCGCCTGGCAACAATCCACGCACCTGAAGCTGGGTGCGGCCAATGACTTTTGCGCCATTTACCGCCGATGGCAAACCGGATATAACATGGGACGGGCAACGGTCGGCCAACGGTGTTTGCCTTATCAAAAAGGAACCACACGGTGTCCCTTTCTTCACGCGTATTATAACCTAGCAAATTCGAAAAAACAAGTGCTTTCACAATTTAGAAACAAATTCATTGTAAATCCATCGGCTGACGGCAGCTTTCCCCGCTCAAACTCGCATGAAAAGCCTGCTTTTTAAGCCTTAGAAACAAACACAGCAAGAAATATCAGAAAAAAAGAACCATACAGTAAAAAAAAATGTTATAATAATAGCCGGCAGTCTCCCGCTTGGAGAAGCAGGGTCTCTCTCTTTCATCCGGGTGATCACCGTAATTTTTTCCTCATTTAAAGAATACCTACAAATTATGAATTAGGAAAATATAATTTATTAAATTTTTCATAAAACAGCGTATAAAACAACCAATTTTTGATGAAAAGCGAGGGAAACAACCATGGAATACACAGGCAAGCTGAATTTGACCATGCTAACAGATTTTTACGAGCTGACAATGGCCAATGGATATTTTCAAAATGGGTTTACGGAAACGATCGCGTATTTTGACCTGTTTTTCCGCAGGATCCCGGATGGAGGCGGCTTTGTCATCATGGCCGGCGTTGCACAAATGGTGGAGTATTTAGAAAACCTCTTTTTTCTGAGGACGACCTGGATGCATTGCGTGGCCACGGATTTAGCGAGGCGTTTCTCGACTATTTGCGGCATTTTCAGTTTGCCTGCGATGTTTGGGCTGTCCCAGAAGGCACGCCTGTATTCCCCGGTGAACCGATCGTCACTGTGCGCGGCCCCGTCATCCAGGCACAATTTGTTGAAACCATGCTGCTTTTGTGCATCAACCATCAAAGCCTGATCGCCACAAAAAGCCAACCGGATTGTCCGCGCCGCTCAAGGCCGCGGTGTGATGGAATTTGGCTCCAGACGGGCGCAGGGCTTCGACGGCGCGGTATACGGCGCACGAGCCGCCTTCATCGGCGGCTGCGTAGGAACGGCCTGCACCATCTGCGAGCGTGATTTCGGCATTCCGGCACTTGGCACAATGGCGCACAGCTGGATTCAACTATTTGATAGCGAACTGGAGGCATTCTGCGCCTATGCGCGTGAATACCCGGATAACTGCACCCTGCTTGTGGATACCTACGATACGCTCCACTCCGGCCTGCCCCACGCGATTGAAGCTTTCCGCCGTGAGCTGCTGCCGCGGGGCTGCCGCCCAAAGGGCGTCCGCATCGACAGCGGCGATATTACCTATCTTTCCAAGCGGATGCGCAAAATGTTGGATGAGGCCGGGTTCCCGGATTGTTCCATCGTCGCCTCCAATTCTCTAGATGAATATATCATTCGGGATATGCTGATCCAAGGCGCCAAGGTGGATTCCTTCGGTGTGGGCGAGCGGCTCATCACAGCGGCATCCGATCCGGTGTTCGGTGGCGTATATAAGCTCTCCGCTATTGAAACAGAGGACGGCGTCATCCCCAAAATTAAGCTCAGCGAAAATGTGAGCAAAATCACAACGCCTGGCGCTAAAACCGTATGGAGGCTGTTTGATCGTGACAGCGGCAAGGCGATTGCCGACGTTGTCACCTTGATGGACGAAGTGATTGATGAACGTGCGCCGTATGAGCTGTTTGACCCGGAATTCACCTGGAAGCGCAAAACGGTGCAAAACTTCCTCGCCCGCCCCTGCTGCGCAAAATATTTGAGCACGGAGAGTGCATTTGCCATACCCCCTCTGTTGAAAAAATCCGCGCCTATTGCGCGGAGCAGGTAGACGCCCTGTGGGAAGAGGTGCTGCGGTTTGAAAACCCGCATCAATATTACGTGGATCTCTCCCAGAGGCTATGGGATTTGAAGCATAGCCTAATTGAAGAGCACCGGATAAACAGCGAGGGCTGACAGCCGCAGCCCCCCACCGGCCGCAGCCGGGCGGCACGCCCTGTTGTGCAGTGCAGCCACCGGGGGCTAAGCAATCTGAAAAATCAATAGGACGCATTGCATGGCGCTATGCCTGCAATGCGTCCATTTCATTTCCTATCCTCTCATGTGTTTCCCTTTTTTCGCTTTTTTCAAACGCCGAAAAATCATGCAGGCAAATGCAACGCTGAATTCCTGCCCTACGGGCACTTGATCTCGGATGTCTTCCCACTTGATCTCCGGCACAATTTCTTCCACACATTGGCGATAGGAATCCGCAACGGTCTTATTACCGCTTTTCATTGCAACCATCCCTCTTTGATTGGTTAACAACAGAATAACAAAAAACCCGAATAGATTCCTGACTTTATTTGCTCAAGTATTGTTTGCAGCGCACTCTTCCGCCGGAACATAATACTGCGCCTGCGCGTGCCAGAGCTCGTGATACTTGCCCTGTTCGTCCGCGAGCAGTTCGTCATGGCTGCCCGTCTGGATCAGCCTGCCATGGTCGAATACCGCGATCTGATCGCAGAAGCGGCAGGAGGAGAGGCGGTGGGAGATATAAATTGCCGTCTTTGCTCCGACGAATTGATTAAACCGCTCATAGATTTCATGCTCCGACACCGGGTCGAGCGCGGCGGTCGGCTCGTCGAGGACGATAAAGGGCGCATCCTTGTAGAGCGCGCGGGCCAGCGCGATCTTCTGCGCCTCTCCGCCGGAGATTTCCACGCCGTCCTCCTCAAAAATCCTTGTAGAGCGCGGTGTCGAGCCCTTTCGGCATCTTCTCGGCCCGCTCGGCAAACCCGGCCTGCTCGAGGCATCTCCACACTTTCTGCTCATCATATTCCAGCGAGGTGGTCACATTCTGCCCCAGAGGGAAGGAAAACACGCAGAAATCCTGGAAGACGACGGAGAAGATCGTCATATATTCCTCATAATCATACTTTTTGATATCGATGCCGTTGAGGGTGATCACTCCCTCCTGCGGGTCATAGAGCCGGCAGAGGAGCTTGATAAACGTGGTCTTGCCGGAGCCGTTGAGCCCCACCACGGCGAGGCGCTCGCCCACGCGCAGGCGGATGGAAAAATCCTTCAGCGCCCAATCCTCCGCGCCGGGGTAACGGAAGCTGACGTTTTGAAACGCGATCGTATAGTCGTTGTCGTCGCGTTTTTCGACCGGCAGGGTGCCCTGGTATTTGACGGGAGGGGTATCGAGCAGATCAAAAAAATACTGGGTCTGGTGTAATTCCGCAATTCCTGTGACGCCGGCGATCAAATTCTCCACGCCATGGGCAACCTGCTGGATAGCGCCGACATATTTGAGCAAATTGCCTGCGCCGAACAGCCCCGCGAGCGCTTTGAGCGCCACAAAAATATAGATCGCGCCCGTCATCACCGCCGTGATCAGCGCGTTTATGGAGCCAAACCGGCTCTCCGCCCGCGCAAAGCCACCATACACCTTGACAAGCTGCCGCATCGTTTTGTCATAGGCCTGCTCCATGATCAGCTTCTTCTCATGAAAGAGGCGGATCTCCTTCCCCAGCCGGTAATCTGATATTAAATCGCTATAGTAAGAAAACAGCCGCATGGCCTGAAGATTTAAATCGTAATATTGGTTATTTGTTTTTTGATAAAAATGCCCAACCACCAGCAGGGCTGCTGCGCAGGCTACCATCACGCCCAGCAGCGCCAGCGCCAGCCACGGCGATTCCCAAAAGGATGATCCGGTGCGCACCAGCACGATTTTCAAAAACGGAACCAGCATCACAACGGAGCACACCGTGGAGAAAAGGCCCTGGAAGAAAAGATCCATCGAGTAATAAAACACGTTGAGCGCGCCGCCATGGCCCCAATTCACCTGCCAGTAATCCCGCGCCTTTTTTTGAAAATCCGGGTTCTCCAGGTTTTCATAATCCGTATCCAAAATTTTTTCACTGGCCGCCACGCTCTCCTTCACCCATCCCATCGTTCTGTTTAGAAGGTGATGGCGGTTCGCCAGCGCATTTTTGCCGAGATAGAGCAGAAAGTTAAGGCCCACCGTCACCAACACGAGCAGCACGAGGCGTTTGATATCCCGCGCGCCGATCAGCTCGTCGAGGATCAGGGCGGACATCCACAGATTCACCAGCGGCTCGAGCGATAGCAGCAAATCGCTGAGGATCATGGTGGGAAACGTCCATTTTTCAAAAGCAGATAAGGCCGAAACCGTGCGCCTGAGCAAGGTGAATTTTTCTCGCCAGGAGAGCTCCTCAAACTTTTTGGGCTCATACATCCTGCTCGCCCCCTTCCGGATTTGTTTTGTAATACTGGCTTTGCAGCTCATAAAGCCGGTGATATTTCCCCTTCTTCGCCATCAATTCGTCATGCGTGCCTTCCTCCACAATTTGCCCGCCCTCTAAAAATAAAATCCGGTCGCAGAAGCGGGTGCTCGAAAGCCGGTGGGAGATGTAGAAGGAGGTGCGCCCCTTGGTCATCTCGCTGTATTTGAGATAGATCTCGTTCTCCGCAATCGGGTCGAGCGCGGCGGTCGGCTCGTCGAGGATGATGACCGGCGCATCCTTATACAACGCACGGGCCAGCAGCAACCGCTGCCGCTCCCCGCCTGAAAAATCCGCCGCGTTCTCATAAATTTGCTTATCCATCATCGTATGCAGCCCGTCCGGGAGCTGCTCGATCCGCGCGCTGAGCCCGGCCTGCGAAACGCAATGCGCCACTTTCGCTTCGTCCATCTCTTCCGCCACGCATAGCGCCACATTCTGCGCGACGCTCACGGGCAGGCAGTTGACATCCTGAAACACGGCGGTAAACAGTTTGAAATAATCAGCCCGGTTGAACTCCGTGCTCTTTACGCCGTTGACCCGAATCTCCCCCGCCGACGGCTGATAAAGCCCGCACAGGAGCTTCATGCAGGTGGTCTTGCCCGCGCCGTTTAAGCCTACGAGCGCGATCTTCTCGCCGGGCCGCACCTGAAAGCTGAGATCTTGCAGCGTGGGCCGTTCGCTGCCCGCGTAAGAGAACTGCACGTGATCGAATGCGATCTCGCAGGGCGTCGCATCGCCCCCAGGCAGCGGCGCGCCCCCCTCCCGCCGCAGCTGGTCGGGCAGCTCTAAAAAGGCACGGTAATCATTGCACTCCAGGCTTGCAAGGTGCAGCTCGTTTACCTGCCTGGCCAGCCCAAGCGTCCAGGCGGAAAAACCGGTAACCAGCCCAAAATAGAGCACAAAATCGGAGGGCGTGATCCGCCCCCGCAGCACCTGCGCAATCAGCACGGCATAGGCCACGCTGTCGCGCACAAGCACGAAGAAGGCGATCAATCCGTCGGAGGTTGTCTCCTGGCGCACCCATTTCCGCAGCAGCGCGGCATACGCATTTCCCAGCTGTTCAAATAGGCCGCGGAACCAGTGCGCAATGTGATACAGGCGGATATCCTTGCCGGCCGAAAATTTCTGGGCGGTGCGCGTCAGGTAATCAAGCTTATGCCGGATCAGCATTTGTCCCCTATCAAATTGGTAAACGTGAAAATTGTTCCACCGCAGGACGAAAAAGCTTACCGCCGACATAGTGAGCAAAAAGAGCACCAGCCAGATGCTGAGCGTTGACAAAATGGCCGTATAGGTGAAAATACCGAACACATTGACCCCCAGCGCAATTATCATCGTCAAAACGGCAGAGCCGCCGGAGCCGTTTCCATATTGGGTAAACGCTTCGCACCGCTGTCGTTTGATCCGGCCCTCCAGGCTCTCAATATTCTCATAATCCGTATCCAGGGTTTTCAAAAAGCCGTCTGCTTTAAAACGATACCGCGTTTGCAGATCGACCAATATGATCCGCCCGCCGATGAACTTATCCAGCCAACAGCACGCGCCGTAGATCAAAATCGCAACGCCTACCGTTGTGATCAGTTGCACCGGTGTCACCCCGCCCGTCAGGCAGTCAACCAGGATTTTGGAAAGCACCACCAAAATCAGCGGCGAGATGACCGACGGCGGGATGTGAAGCAGGGAGATGAGAATATCCTTTTTGCTCCAACCCCACACCTTTTTAAGCATATAAATCGTATTCTGCCAGGTCGTGTATTTTTTTTGTTTGCGTTTTCTGCTGCATTCTGTGTTCCCCCTTTACCTGCATCATAGCATGCGCTGCCCGCCCATAAAAAAATCGTGCACGAACGGCTTCGCTCCGTGCACGAATGGTATCTTTCCGATTTTCTGACTACCCGATGGGCAGCATCACTTCCGTTGCGAACACGTCGCCCTCATCCTGCCGGTTGCGATAGCCGCCGTATTTTTCAATCAGCGCGTCCACGCGCCTGAGGCCGAAGCCATGGCTGCCGGCTTTTGTGGTCTGGTATGCGCCGTTTTGCTTTTTCAGCGCCCCGCCCACGGAATTGCTCACGGAAATGTAGAATTGCCCCTTGAACCTGCCAATATAAACGCGGATGAACCGCTCCTGTTGTGCCGCCTGCTTCATGCAGGCCTCCATGGCGTTGTCGAGCAGGTTCCCGAGGATGACGCACAGATCCGTCTGCGCAACAGGCAGCTCCGGTGAAACCGTCGCCTTCGCGTTGACGGAGATGCCCTTTGCCTGCGCCATGGAGAGCTTGCTGTTTAAAATCGCGTCCACCATCACGTTGCCCGTTTTCACCACGGTATCGACGCTCGTCAGATCCTGGTCGAGGGAGGCGAGGTATTCCTCCAGCCGATCCGCCTGCCCCATCGAGAGATAGGCCTTCATGGTCTGGATGTGGTTGTGATAATCATGCCGCCAGCCGCGCATTTGGCGGTACATATTCTCCACCTCACGGTAGTGCCGCTCCATCAGCTCGTTCTGATAGGCTGCGACGCGCTTCTCCGCGCTGCGGTTGATCAGCCGCCGCACAATAAGCGCCAGCCCCGCCGCCAGCAGGAGCAACAGTATCACCGCGCCCGCGATCAAAAGCCCGTTTTTCATGATTCTTCCCCTTTAAAAAACCGGATAAACGCATCATTCACCGCCGCATATAGCCGCCGGCTGACAGGGAGCCTTTCCCCGCTGTCGAGCGTCAGCTCCGATTTGTCAATCCGGCGGATGTGCCGGAGGCTGACCAGATACGAGCGGTGGCAGCGAATGAACGGCTCGCCTGCAAGCGTTTTTTCCAGCTCGCCGATGCTCACCTGCGCCTGCTGCGCCCCATCGGCCGTATGAATGCAGACGAAGTGCGCAAAGGCCTCCGCATAAAAAATATCGTCCGCGCAAAAGCGCGTTTGCACGCCCGCAACAGGCAGAAGCAGCTGCTTCGGCGCGCGGCTCAGCCGGGCCGCAGCCTTATCCAGGCAGGCAAAGAGCTTCGCCTCGTCGATTGGCTTTAACAGGTAATGCAGGGCGGATACGTCATACCCATCGGCTGCGAATTCCGCCGTGCCTGTGATGAAAATGATCGCGCATTTTTCATCCGCCGCGCGGATTTTACGCGCGAGCGTTACGCCGTCGAGCCCCTGCATCTGGATATCGAGCAAAAAAGGTCGAAGCAGGGCTTTGCCTCCCACTCGAACCACAGCGCCTGCGCGCTGGGAAAGCGCTCCACGCGCACCGGGTCGGCCCGGCCCTCGCCCCAGCGGCGGACAAGCTCGCTGAGATATGCAAGCGTTGCCGGCTCATCGTCGCACACTGCGATGTGCATGCCGTTTCCCCTCCCCTTCCTGTTTTCATCCAAAATTATAGCATTTCATGCGGGCGGAAGCAACCGGCAGAAAAAGCCCTTGGTAACCTTCCGAAATATATGCGCCGGAGCGCGCTTCGGCTCTTGACAATCCCTCTGCCCGGCGTGCTATAATGAAAAAATGGATGGGTGTTTTTCGGGCGCGCTGCCGCCCGGAAAATCCGGAAGAAAGGGGTTATCAAAATGTATGCAATCCTATGCAAAATCATCGCTCTATTTATGGCCGCGCTCCAGAGCCTGCTCTGGTTTGCCCCCGGCCTTTTTCGGCGGCGACCTGCCGGTCGATACCGCGGCCTATACGCCGCCCGTCTACGGCCAAGTGGGCGATGAGTCCCAGGCGGCGGAGCACGGCGGCTGGTACCTGACCTATGAGGATAATTTTGACGGCGACGCTCTCAACAGCGATCTCTGGGTGACCTCCCCACACGGCCTACGCAACACCGAATACTGGTGCGATAATATGGTGCGGGTGGAAAACGGCAACTGCGTCATCTCCGCCGCATACCTGGACGATAACGACTGCCCGGACGGGAAGTGCCCCGCCTCCGGCGATTTTACCTCCGGCATTGAAACGCGCGGCAAGCAGGAGCAGGTTTTCGGCTACTACGAGGCCCGTGTGAAATTCCCGAAGGCGGAAGGCCTCTGGAGCGCCATGTGGTTTCAGAGCGGCACGATGGGCCGACTTGGCAACGGCGGCAAGGACGGCTCTGAGATAGACGTGTTTGAATCCTCCTTTTATCATAACCCCACACAGATTGGCCACTGTATCCATTGGGATGGCTACAGTGACACCTGGCACCGCGACAGCGGCGCGGTTGTGGACACCGGGGTCGACCTTTACGACGATTACCACGTTTGGGGCCTGCTCTGGACTCCGACGGAGTACACCTTCTTCCTCGACGGAAAGCCGATTGCCTGCACAAACGCGGGCGGCGTCTCCCAGGTTGCGGAATACCTGCGCTTTACGGTGGAAATCCGCCATACGGAATACGGCCCCTACGGGCAGAAGCTCGGCGAGTTTATCAACACCAGGGAAAACCCGGCCGAATTCCAGATCGACTATGTGCGCGCTTATCAAAACACCGATTTCATCGCCAGCCAAAAAACGGCGGAGGATTTCAAACAACCGCTACTCGCAAAGCTGGTGCAGAAATAAAGTGAGATTCCCGGGCGTATTGTTTCACCGGTTATTAGCAGAGAAATTTGCACGGCGGCGTCTGCGGGCAACCGTGCAGATCTCGCAATATATCACATAACGGCGTGCAACATGCTTTCTGGATTGCACACCCAACAGGAGCTGATGAATCTATGGCAGAATTTATCCTTTCCGCCTTTTCCGACGAGGCGGGCATCGATCTGGACGAACAGATCCGCGCATGCCAGGCAAACGGCATCACGCACATGGAGCTCCGCGGCCTGCCCCAGGGCAATGTCTCCTCGCTTACGACAGACGACGCGTGGGTGCTCAAGGCAAAGCTCGATGCCGAGGGCATGCAGGTTTCCGCAATCGGTTCTCCCTATGGCAAAATGAATATCGCGGATGATTTCGAGCCGCATTTTGCAGCCTTCCAGAACACGGTCGAGGTCGCAAAAATCCTCGGCTGCCACCTGATCCGCATGTTCAGCTTTTTACTTTGACGAAGGCCAAAGCTATGAGGCTTATCGGGATGAGGTGTTCTCCCGCGTGGGCAGGATGGCGGATTATGCGCTTGCGCACAACGTGCTTTGCTGCCATGAAAACGAAAAGGGCATCTACGGCGATACCGCCGAGCGTTGCCTCGACCTTTACCAACATTTTGAGGGCCGGCTCGCAGGCGTATTCGACCCGGCAAACTTCATCCAATGCGGCGTACATCCACTAGAAGCCTATGAAATGCTTGAGCCCTATATCCTTTATATGCACGTCAAAGACGCCAAAATGGCGGATGGCAGCGTAACCCCGGCAGGCGCAGGAGACGGACAGGTTGGCGAAATCCTGCGCCGTTTTCAAAAGATGGATGGCAAACGTTTTCTCTCCCTGGAACCGCACCTGAAGGTTTTTGCAGGCCTGTCCGCATTGGAAAAGGACGATGAAACAGCGCAAAAGATGGAGCAATATGCCTACCCCACCAACCGCGCGGCGTTCGACGCGGCGGCGCAGGCGATGCACCGGCTGCTCAGCGGACTGAATGCCTGAATGATGAATAAGGAAAGGATGATCCCTATGCAGCAGGTACGCTTTGGCATTGTCGGCGTGGGCAATATGGGCTCCGCCCACCTTTCGCATATTCTCAGCGGCAACGTGCCGGAATTGAAGGTCACCGCCGTGGCGGATATCAATCCCGCTCGCCTGAAAGCCGCAAAAGCGGCGGCCGAGAAGGCCGGGCAGCCGATCGAAGGCTTTCCCACAGCCGCGGCGCTTTTTGAAAGCGGGCTATGCGACGCAGTTATCATCGCCACGCCGCACTACGACCACCCCCGCTCGTGATCGAGGCGCTCGCGCACGATCTTCACGTCATCACGGAAAAGCCCGCGGGTGTTTACACCAAACAGGTGCGTGAGATGAATGAGGCCGCGGCAAAGAGCGACAAACTCTTCGCCGTGATGTTCAACCAGCGGACAAATCACATTTACCGCAAAATGAAGGAGCTTGTTTCAAGCGGCCGTTATGGAGAAATTCGCCGCACCAACTGGATCATCACCGATTGGTTCCGCTGCCAATCCTATTATAACTCCGGCGCCTGGCGCGCCACCTGGGACGGCGAGGGCGGCGGCGTGCTTTTAAACCAGTGCCCGCATAACCTTGACCTGTGGCAGTGGATTTGCGGCATGCCCGCCAAGGTGCGAGCCTTCTGCAAGGAGGGGCACTTCCATGAGATTGAGGTGGAGGACGACGTGACCGCCTATGTGGAGTATCCAAACGGTGCGACCGGCGTTTTCATCTCCACCACCGGCGAATTCCCCGGCACGAACCGGTTTGAGATTGTGCTCGACCGGGCGACGATCCTCTGTGAAAACGGCAAGCTCTCTGTTTTTGAGCTGGAGGATTCCCAGCAGCATTTTATCGACACCTGCCCAGAGGGCTTCGGCCGGATGGATGGAGGCTTTATCGATATTGAAACAGATGGTGAAAATCCGCAGCACGATGGCGTGCTGCGTGCCTTCGCGGCGGCTATCCTGCGCGGCGAGCCGCTCATTGCGCGCGGCGAGGAGGGAATCAACGGCCTGACGCTCTCCAATGCGATGTTCCTCTCCTCTTGGCTAAATGAAACGGTTACGCTCCCGCTGGACGAAGAGCTGTTCTATGCGGAGCTGAAAAAGCGGATTGATTCTTCTAAAGCCAAAAAAGAGAGTCAGGATACCGTTGTATTCAATGTAGAGGGGACGTTCGGTTCCTAAAATCCTTGCATGGAAAGGATGGGTGTCGTTTATGCTACGAACTGCTATCATCGGCTGCGGCGGGATTGCGCAGGTGCACGCCCTGGCGCTCAGTGAGCGCTCGGACGCCCATCTGGTTGCCGCTGCGGACTGCCGATTGAAACGGGCGGAGGATTTCTGCGCCCGCTTTGGAGGCGCCCCTTACCAAAGCTTTCACGAGCTGCTCCAGCGGGAACGGCCGGACGTCATCCATCTCTGCACGCCGCATTCCCTACACGTGCCCATGGCAGAAGAAGCGCTGGGCTGGGGCGTCCATGTCCTCTCGGAAAAACCGGCCGCGATCTCTCCCAATCAGCTCAAAAAGCTGCGCGAGGCGGAGAAACGCTCTGTCGCGCAATACGGCGTGTGCTTTCAAAACCGATATAACCCCTGTGTACAAGCGGCAAAGGAGCGCATGGAATCCGGCACGACCGGCAAACTTCTGGCGGCGCGCGCCTTTGTCACCTGGAACCGGCAGCCGCCCTATTATACGGAGAGCGGATGGCGGGGCACGCCCGGCAGGAAGGCGGCGGCGTGCTGACCAACCAGGCGATTCACACGCTTGACCTGATGCGTTATTTCGGCGGCGAAATCGCCGCTATCAGCGGCCAGATTACCAATCAACATCTGCGGGGCGTGATCGAAGTAGAGGATACCGCCTGCGTCCTGCTGCAATATGCAAGTGGAGCTGCCGGCATATTTTACGCAACGACCGCCTACCGCCAAAATGCGCCCGTGCTGTTGGAGCTTGTCTGTGAGCAGGAAACGCTCCGCTCGAAGGGTCGAATCTTTATCGGCTTGAGGGGAATCGCCTTACGCTGCTGTGCGGCGAAGAGGAGCGTATGCCCGGCAAACCCTACTGGGGCTCCGGCCACGCGCGGCTGATTGACGCGTTTTATCGCTCCCTCCTGCCGGGCGGCGAAGCCTTTCCCATCGGCGCACAGGAGGGCGGCCGGGCAAGCGAACTGCTTTTCTCCCTATATATGCAGAATGGGATCGATTACGAAGCCATCCAACTGAATGAAACCATTGATATCCAAGCAAACTAAAACAGATGAATTTTGCATACCCACTCTTGTACAGAAAGGAATGACGATTCTGATGCAAATGACTATGCGCTGGTTCGGCGCTGAAAAAGATACCGTCACCCTAGAGCAGATTCGTCAGGTGCCGGGCGTGACGGGCGTAGTGCCCGCCCTGCATGATCTGCCCGCAGGCGAGGCGTGGCCGCTCGACCGCATTCTGAAAATGAAGGCGGAAATTGAGGCCGCAGGGCTCACGATGGAATGCATTGAGAGCGTAAACGTCCATGAGGATATCAAATTGGGCGCGCCCTCCGCTGAGCGATATATTGAGAATTATAAAACCTCTATCCGCAACCTTGCAAAGGCCGGGGTGAAGGTGATCTGCTATAACTTCATGCCCATCTTTGATTGGACGCGCACTGATCTCGCTATGCGGATGGGGGATGGCGCCACCTGCCTCTCCTACGATGGGGCGCAGATTGAAGGAAAAAGCCCGGAGGATATGTTCCGCGAGATCGATGAAAACTCCAACGGTTACGCCATGCCCGGCTGGGAAACGGAGCGTATGGGCGAGATCAAGGACCTATTCCAAAAATACAAGGGCGTGACGGATGAGGACCTGTGGCGCAATCTCCAGCACTTTTTGGAGGAAATTATTCCTGTCTGCGAGGCATGCGACGTAAAAATGGCCATCCACCCGGACGATCCGCCGTGGGGCATTTTCGGCCTGCCGCGTATCATCACGGACCTCAATGCGCTGCGCCGCTTTTTAAAGCTCGTCGACAGCCCGTATAACGGCCTAACCTTCTGCACCGGCTCGCTCGGCGCGAGTAAGAATAACGATCTGCCCGCCATGATCCGCGCAGTGGGCGACCGCATCTATTTTGCGCACCTTCGCAATGTGAAGGTGGAAGGCAACCGCTTTCATGAAACCTCCCACCTCTCCGCGGATGGATCGCTCGATCTGTACGAGATTGTCAAGGCGCTTCAGGATGTAGGCTTTGACGGTTATATCCGCCCTGATCACGGGCGCATGCTCTGGGGCGAAGTAGCACGGCCTGGTTACGGGCTCTATGACCGCGCGCTGGGCGCGGCGTATCTGAACGGCCTTTGGGAGGCCGTAGCCAAAAGCAGATAATCAATCAGCAGTAAAGGTATCTTCGTGTCAAATTTTCGCACTTCTCTCAAACGGCTATCAGAAAGGAATGATGATTATGCTACAGCATGAAAATTTGAAGGGCCGCGTGGCCGTCGTCACCGGTGGCGGCGGGGTGCTGTGCAGCTCCTTTGCGAAGGATCTCGCGGCCTCCGGCGTGAAGGTAGCGGTGCTCGATATCCGCAAGGAGGCGGCGCAGGCCGTTGCAGATGAAATCAATGCATCCGGTGGCGCGGCCATCGGCATCGCGTGCGACGTGCTCAGCGCGGAGAGCCTGGAGGCGGCCCGCCAAACGGTGCATGCGGCATTCGGCCCCTGCGACATCCTTTTAAACGGTGCGGGCGGCAACTCCCCGCTCGGCACAACAACGAAGGAGACGCTCGAGCCGGAGGATTTGCGGCAAAAGGCGGAGGGCGTGAAAACCTTTTTCGATCTGGACCCCAAGGGCATTGAATTCGTTTTCAACCTTAACTTCCTCGGCACGCTGCTCACCACGCAGGCCTTTGCAAAAGATATGATCGGCAGGGAAAACGCGTGCATCCTAAACGTTTCCTCCATGAACGCTTACCGGCCCCTGACCAAAATCCCGGCCTATTCCGCGGCAAAGGCGGCGGTATCGAACTTTACGCAGTTCATGGCCGTGCATTTTGCGGATGTGGGCATCCGCGTCAACGCGATCGCGCCCGGCTTTTTCTCCACCAACCAAAATAAAACTCTGCTTTACAATGAGGATGGCTCTCTCACCCCGCGCAGCGAGAAAATCCTCTCCCACACGCCGCTCAGGCGCTTCGGCGTGCCGCAGGATCTGACAGGCACGCTTTTATACCTCTGCGACGAGGCATACGCGGGCTTTGTTACCGGCATCATTGTGCCGGTGGACGGCGGTTTTTCAGCCTATTCCGGCGTGTAAAAATTGATTGCAGCGGAATACGTCGGCCGTCTGTATTTAGGATAGCTCTTGTTTGATCAATCATGGGCAAACTTGCTCTTTTTTGCAGCATCCATCAAATATCTTATCTGCAAAGGAAGAATGACAATGGATTTGAACCTTCGCGCCAAGCAGGACTGCCTGTTTGACGAAATTTCGCTCGGCGAGGTGATGCTCCGTCTCGACCCTGGCGACGGGCGCATCAAAACCGCGCGCACCTTCCGCGCTTGGGAGGGCGGCGGAGAATACAACGTCGCGCGCGGCCTGCGGCGCTGCTTCGGCCTGCACACGGCGGTGGTCACGGCGCTGGCCGATAACGAGGTCGGCCGCCTGATCGAAGATTTTATTTTACAGGGCGGCGTGGATACATCCCTTATTGAATGGAAGCCCTACGACGGCATCGGCCGCAGCGTGCGAAACGGCCTGAATTTCACGGAGCGCGGCTTTGGCCTGCGCGGCGCGGTGGGCGTGTCGGACCGTGGGCATACCGCTGCCTCGCAGTTAAAACCCGGCGATATCGACTGGGATTTCATCTTCGGCCGCCTCGGCGCGCGCTGGCTGCACACGGGCGGCATTTTCGCCGCGCTCTCTGAAACAACGGCGCAGGCGGTGCTGGAGGCCGTGAAGGCCGCGAAAAAATGGGGCACGGTCGTCTCCTATGATCTCAACTACCGTCCCTCCCTCTGGAAGGAGATCGGCGGGCAGGCAAAGGCGCAGGAGGTCAACCGGGAGCTTGCAAAATATGTCGACGTGATGATCGGCAACGAGGAGGATTTTACCGCCTGCCTCGGCTTTGAGGTGCCCGGCAATGATGCAACTCTCAAAACCCTCAGCATCAAAGGCTACGGCAGGATGATCGAAGAGGCTGTGAAAGTCTACCCCTAACTTCCAGGTGGTCGCCACGACCCTGCGCGCGGTGAAAACCGCCACGGTCAATGATTGGAGCGCGATTTGCTGGGCGAACGGCCAGCTTTACCATGGTCTCAGCCTGCCCGCGCTCGAAATTTATGACCGCGTCGGCGGCGGCGACAGCTTCGCTTCCGGCCTCATCTACGGCCTAATGACCACGGGCGACGCGCAGCAAGCGGTCAATTTCGGCGTTGCGCACGGCGCGCTCGCCATGACCACACCGGGCGACACCTCCATGGCGAGCCTGAAAGAAGTGGAAAACGTGATGAAGGGCGCGGGCGCGCGTGTGCAGAGATAATCCCCTGCACCCATCTCAAATTGAATCAAAGGACTGATTGATATGGATAAAGAAACCGTTTTAACCCGCATCCAGGAGGCGGGCATTGTCGCCGTCGTCCGAGCGGAGACGAGCGAACAGGCTGTCCGCATTGCGGACGCATGCATGGAGGGCGGCGTGGCGGCAATCGAGCTTACCTTCACCGTCCCGCAGGCCGACAAAGTGATTGCCGACCTTGCCAAACGCTATGCGGACGGCGGCATCATCCTGGGCGCGGGCACTGTGATGGACGCTGCTACAGCGCGCATCGCCATTTTAAACGGCGCGCAATACGTCGTCTCCCCTTATTTTGATCCGGAAACGGTAAAGCTCTGCAACCATTACCGCGTGCCCATCATGCCCGGCGTGATGACGGTGCGCGAAGCGGTCATGGCGATGGAGGCAGGGGCGGATATCCTCAAGGTGTTCCCCGGCGACGTGTTCGGCCCGAAGATCATTAAGGCAATCCGCGGCCCGATTCCCTATGCGAAGATGATGCCCACCGGCGGCGTGGATGTGGATAATGTGGCCGACTGGATCAAGGCGGGGGCGGTCGCCGTCGGCGCGGGCAGTTCCCCTGACCGCCGGTGCAAAAACGGGCGATTACCAAAGAATTACAGAAACCGGCCGCCGGTTTGTCGAAAACATCCGCCAAGCCCGTGCTCAACTGCGGTAAACCGGCTGATCCGCCGCCTGCCTTCATTCCAAGGTAGGAACCTCTCTGCTGAAATACACGGGTTTGGCCCCACTAGCCGCTTTTGCCACGGCGGGGTCTATTCCGATTCTGATGCTGAGAGCGCCTTCCACCCCCCTTCATCCGTCCCTTCCCATAAAAATTCATTCTATATTTTTTAAGCTAATTTTTATTGGGCTTTCAAAGATTATCTTCCCTATATATACTATATAAAAGGGAGGTATGGGAATGGCGATTGTATACACAAAGCTTTTCTGTGTCTTTTAGAGGAACGAGGGATCAGCCTCTATCGTCTGAAAAAGATGACTGGACTGGCTGATGGAACGATCACAAGCATGCGAAATAATACCTCCGTTACAACAGATACGCTCAGTAAAATTTGTCGGGCGCTTTGCTGCCAGCCGGGAGATATCACAGAATATATAGAGGATTCCGACGATCTGCATGAGATATGAAAGCGCTTTTATCATTTCAACCGGTGTGGAATAGGCAAAGGGGCCTGTTGCAAAATTTTGTATTTTGCAACAGGCCCCGAAAACCACTTGAGGGCCGTACAATATGGCCCTCATTTTGCGTTTTAAGATGCAAAACCGTGCTTTTTCTCAGCTTAGTGAGGCATTTATTTTTATTCAATATGCAACGCGCTCCTTTTTGAATCGGCGGACAGGCGGCGGAGCACAAATCAAGGCCGCCTGCCCTCTAGCGTTTGCCGTACAATACTCTCCATAATATCAGCTGTCAGCATCCCTGTCACATACCCGAACACATTCCCCTCCTGATCGATCATAAAAGTCGTGGGGAAAGACGTAATTCCATAGGCGGAAAACAACGCTCCCGTACGGTCCATCAAAACAGGATAACTGTAGCCGTTGTCGGAAAGGTATTGGACAATGCCGGGCTCCGCCTGATCCTGATTATTGGGCGCATCCTTTGTTTTTGGATTGGCCACGCCCAAAAACAATAACGTCGCCTGTATTCTTCCCGTATTTTTCATATAGCTTCTGGATATCCGGCATCTCCCGCTGGCATGGCCCGCACCAGGTCGCCCAGAAATTTAAAAAGATAACCTTGCCGCGGTAATCGGCCAGCTTGTGCTCCGCCCCATTCTGATCGGTCAGGGCAAACGAGGGGGGCGGGCATAGTTTCCCGATCATTCTGCGGCTCTGTTTCCCCGCGTGGCAGAGGACCACTGCGAATCAGCCTGCGTAGGACCCGGTTCCGCCGGGCTGGACACCGATTCCTGCTGTGCTCCTGTGCCTAGGCTGGAAAGGTAACCAGTAATCCCATTCATCCATCCGGTCAGCATCATCACGCCCATCAGAATTAGAAGCACACCACCCGCCTTAACCGTATAGCGAACCGCCTTCTGATGCTTTTTCAAAAAATCAAGCAAACTCCCGGTGAAAAGGCCCAGGGCAAGAAACGGCAGCACAAACCCAGCGGTATACACGCCGATCAACACAAAGCCCTTTATAGCCGAATCCGCTGAGGAGGCCATCAGCAGCACACCTGCAAGCGCCGGGCCGACGCAGGGCGTCCATGCAAAGCTAAAAGTAAACCCCAGCAGCAACGCGACAAGTGGATTCATCGCAAAACGGTCCAGGCGAAAGGGCAGCCTGTGCTCACGCCCCAGCACACTGGAGCCGAAAACACCCAGTTGATACAAGCCGAACAGGATCACTAGGATACCGCCGATGCGGGAAAACCACACGCGGTATTCACTTAGGAACCTCCCGGCGGCGGTAAAGCCAAAACCCAGCAGGAAAAACGCAAAGCTCACGCCCAACACAAAAAAGACGGTATTCAAAAACACTTTTTTCCGTGGATAGCGGAGTACGCCATCCGCTCCTATTATTTTGGTTCCTCCGGAGAGATAGCCCATATAAAGGGGCATGAGCGGCAGCACACAGGGGGAGAAGAAGCTGAAAATCCCCTGTAAAAAAAACGGTAAGCGCAGGAATACTCGTTTCAAGGGTAAAGCCCATAGATACCTCCTCTGGAAAATTTCATCAAACGGTTGATTATGCAAAATCCCCAAACAGATCTTGAGCGCTTCAATTGTATTATCCTGTTTCAGAACCAAAAAGCTTTTTTGATTTGGCTCAATCTAGCTCATTGAAAAAATTGCTCGTAGTCAAAGTTTTCCGCCAGATCCTTCATCCGCTGAAACTCCGCACGGTAGTTTTCTTTTGTCATCTGGTGCGTGCCCTCCCTCATGCTGCGGACGATATATCGGTTTACATCGGAGGAATAATGCGAATAGTCCTTATAATTGTTTAAATCGGTTACGATCTCTTCTATATTCTGATAGTAAAACAGCTTTACATTGGGGTAGTCCAAAAGCTGCTCCGCCGTATCCTCCAGCATGTAAAGCAGCGCGTCTGTTTCCCCCTTGCGGTGCTCCATATCCCAAAACAGGATGCTGTAGGGCGGCACAAACAGATAAAAGGTGGTATCCGGATTTTGCTGAATAAAGGGTAGGATATTTTGCTCCAGATTTGCACGGCTCGTTTGTAAAAGCGCGGTCTTTTCCATCGGCTCTTTTACCGTTTTTAACCTCGATTTTACATAGGCCTGCTTTCCATACAGCACCTCTTTTTTTCGGAAAACGTGTAGTTTTTCTCCCATACATACATATCATCAAAGCTAAAATTCTCCTGCCGCTGGAGCGTCTTGACCGTATCGCCAAACAGGATGTTTTTATTCAACAGGTAATTGACATCATTCCCCCAATACCGTCATACAAATACTCCGGAATATCAAATTGGGTAAAATCCGGCGCGCTCGTCAGCATTGCGGTATCCAGCCCAAAAAAGACATTGCGAACCCCGCCGTGCTCAAAAACCTTCTCCATGATCGTTTTGGTATTGATGGAACGCGCGCCGGAGTAGGAAAGCTTTATCGTTTTGCAGCTAAAAGCCTCGTCAAACCAGGAGGCACGGAAGTTTTCCGTCATGGAAGAACCGATAATTACGCTATCATAATCAAAATGCTCCGCAAGCCCCGCATTGCAATACCGCTCCTGAAAAGGCGTTGCCTGCAAGCCAAACCAGGGCGTATGGTAATGGTAATAGGGGTCGATTGCAAAGATAGCCGATCCGCATACGATCAGCAGCGCGACTGTCATCATCAGCGTATTGCGTACAAATTTTTTATACATTGCGCGTTCTCCTAAAAATTAATATAAAGGAAGGTGCTGATGCCACCAAAGGACAGGATTGACCACACCAGAAGCACGGCGGTCACCAGCGACAGCGGCGCGCTCGGCTTGAACCGGTTCATGCGCTCATTCGTGTTTTTCATGCCAAGAATCGCAAATAGCGCAAAGGCAAAGAATGCCGCCATCAGCAGCAGCGGGCGGGATGTGTGGAACAATTGAAATATGAAATCAAATTCCGGCAGCACAAATACATCCATTGCAGCCTTCTGGATCGGCGCCAGATTCAGGTGAAGAATCTGGCGCAGGAATAGGTTTGCCTCTGAAACGGACGCCGCGCGAAAATAAACCCACGTTACATTGATAAAAGCGAATGTTGCCAGCCAACTCAGGGCCGGATGCATCTGGTCAATCTGCTTTTGAAAATCCGGTTGAGCACCATCGCAACACCGTGCAGCGCGCCCCATAATATAAACGTCCAGTTTGCACCGTGCCAGATGCCGCTAACGAAAAAGATCAGGAAAATATTGAAATAGGTGCGCAACGTCCCCTTCCGGCTGCCGCCCAGCGGGAAATAGATATAGGTGCGGAAGAACCGGGTCAGCGTGATGTGCCAGCGCTTCCAAAAATCATAAACCGTGAGCGCCTTGTAGGGTGAATTGAAGTTCATCGGCAATTCGATATTCAGCATGCTGCAAATACCGCTTGCCACATTGCAATAACCGCTGAAATCAAAATAAATCTGGAGCGTATAGGCAAGCATCACCAAAAGGGCGCTCACTGTGTCAAGCGCACCCACATCCGCATAGCCCCAATCCACCAGCTTGCCGAAGGTATCCGCCAGCAATACCTTTTTGGCCAGGCCAAAGGCGACTGCCATCAGACCCTTGGAGAAGTTTTCATAACAAAAGGATTTCCTAGCCGCCTCCTGAAACTGGGGGATCATCTCGCTGTGGAGCGCAATCGGCCCCTGTAAAATTTTAGGAAAAAAAAGCAACAAACAGCGCATAATCCAAAAGAGGATATTTCGGCACATCCCTGCGATAGCTGTCAATGAGAAACGCAAGCTGCTGGAAGGTGAAAAAACTGATCCCCAGCGGCAGCGCCAGATGCAGCAGGTTGAAATCTGTTTTCAAGGCAGTATTCAAATTCTCCAGGAAAAAATCAAAATACTTGAAGTAAAACAGCGCGCCAATATTGACCAGTAGGGCCGATAGAAAAACCAGCCTGCGCACCGCCTTCCCCGGCCCCTCTCGGAGCAGGAAGATCCCGGCTAGGTAATTCAGGCCGATGCTCAAAAGAATCACCGGCAAATATTTCACATTAAAGTAGCTGTAGAACCACAGCGACATCCCAAGCAAAAATACCTTTGCCAACTGATACTTGTGAAAATGATTGAGCAAAAAATAGCCCATAATGGCGATTGGAAGAAATAATAAAATAAAAATATAGGAGTTAAATAGCACTTTGTCCCCTCCAAACGATTGATTGGTTTATTATAACACGCTCGATTCTACCGAACAATAGGCTTAAACTCCTGAAAATCCACATTCTTTTACGATTTTCCCGGATAAAAGCCGATTTCCAACAATTTTTTTGTTATCCCGTGCTAACACCGTAGATTTCTAATTGTATTTCTGCTATAATTTATCGGTATGGATGCGTAGATTTGTTAAATTTTTAACACGTCTGGCGCAGAGGAATGCGGCATTTGGGTGCGGCCAGGCTCCACGGCGCGCCATTCGATTCGGCACAGGCCGCATTCGCAGGTACAGTCACATATCCGTAAGGAGGAATTTGTCAATGCTCAAAAAAGTCAGCAGTATCCCCTTTCATGGCACCGCTGAGCAGGAAGCGCAGCTCAAGGCCGTGATTGAGGAAAACAAGCATGACAAAAGCATGCTCATGCATGTCATGCAGCAGGCGCAGCAGATCTATGGCTACCTGCCTTTTGAAGTGCAGGTCATGATCGCAGACGGCATGAACCTGCCGCTTGAAAAGGTATACGGCGTGGCTACCTTTTACGCCCAGTTCGCGCTCTCCCAAAGGGCACCTACCACATCTCGGTTTGCCTTGGCACCGCCTGTTATGTCAAGGGCGCGCAGGAAGTGCTCGACAAGGTATGCGAAATGCTGCAATGCGGCCCCGAAGAGTGCACGGAGGACGGCCGCTTTTCTGTGACCGCCTGCCGCTGCATCGGCGCCTGCGGCCTTGCCCCCGTCATGATGATTAACGACGACGTTTACGGCAAGCTCACCGCCGATGAAATCCCCGGCATCCTACAGAAGTATATGGATTAAGCGATGCGTGAACTTTCACTCAACGTGCTGGACATCGCGCAAAAACTCTATCTCCGCAGGCGCAAAGCTCATCGAAATCGATATCCGGGAGGATACGGCCAAGCGGCTACTTACTATCCGCATTGCAGACGACGGCTGCGGCATGACGAGGGAAAAGCTCAAAAGCGTGATCGATCCATTCTACACCACTCGCACGACCCGTAAAGTCGGCATGGGCGTGCCGCTGTTCCGTATGGCGGCCGAGATGACGGGAGGCAGCTTCGAGATCGACTCCGAGCCCGGCAAAGGGACGGTCGTGACAGCGCTGTTTCATACCGATCATGTGGATTTCGTCCCGCTGGGCGATATCTGTTCCACTGTTACCATGCTCATCTGCATGAACACAGACCGGGATTTCCGCTATTGCCGGCAAAAGGATCAGAAAGATTTCACGATGGATACGCGCGAGCTTCGCCAAATGCTGGATGGCGTGCCGCTCGACACGCCCGAGGTGCGCGAATGGATCCAGGGCTATCTCACCGAACAGACCCAAATGATATGTGGAGGTGTTACTCAATGAAAACACTCGAAGAATTGATGGCAATAAAAGAGAAAACGAAGGAAAAGATGACCGTCCGCGAGGATCAGAGCGACGTCACCCGCGTTGTGGTCGGCATGGCCACCTGCGGCATCGCAGCCGGCGCGCGCCCGGTGCTCAACGCGTTTATGGACGAGGTGGAGAAGCGCCACCTGCAAAACGTTACCGTGGCGCAGACCGGCTGCATCGGCATCTGCCAGTATGAGCCGATCGTCGAAATTTTGGAGCCGGGCAAAGAAAAGGTTACTTACGTAAAAATGACGGCGGAAAAGGCTGCCCGCGTCGTAACAGATCACCTCGTCAACGGCAATGTCGTCACAGAATATACCGTTGGCGCTATCGCCAAATAAGTAAGGAGGAAAAGCAATGTATCGTTCCCATGTACTGGTTTGCGGCGGTACCGGCTGTACCTCCGCAAACTCCCCGCGATCATTGAGGCGCTGGAAGCGCAGATTGCGGAGAAGGGCCTCACAGATGAAGTCAAGGTGGTCCAGACAGGGTGCCACGGCCTGTGCGCACTCGGCCCGATCATGATCGTCTACCCGGAGGGCTGCTTTTACAGCGAGGTAAAGGTTGAGGACGTGCCCGAAATTGTGGAAGAGCACCTGCTTAAGGGCCGTATCGTCAAGCGTCTGCTGTATGATGACACCATCCATCAGGATGTTGTAAAGAGCATTGAATCAACTGATTTCTATAAAAAGCAAAAGCGCGTGGCGCTGCGCAACTGCGGCGTGATCAACCCGGAGGATATCGATGAATACATCGCCTACGACGGCTATCAGGCGCTTGCAAAGTGCCTGACAGAATACACGCCGGAGCAGGTCATTCAGGTGATTAAGGATTCCGGGCTGCGCGGCCGCGGCGGCGGCGGCTTCCCAACCGGCCGCAAGTGGGAGCTGGCCGCCATGAACAAGGCGGATCAGAAATATGTCGTCTGCAACGCGGACGAGGGCGACCCCGGCGCATTTATGGATCGCTCCGTGCTGGAAGGCGATCCGCACTGTATCGTGGAAGCTATGGCAATCTGCGGTTATGCCGTCGGCGCGACGGAAGGCTATATTTATGTGCGCGCGGGAGTATCCGATCGCGGTCAAGCGCCTGGAGATTGCCATTGCACAGGCCAAGGAGTACGGCCTGCTGGGCAAAAACATCTTCGATTCCGGCTTCGATTTTGACCTTCACATCCGCCTTGGCGCAGGCGCGTTCGTCTGCGGCGAGGAAACCGCGCTGATGACCTCCATCGAGGGCAACCGCGGCGAGCCCCGCCCGCGTCCACCTTACCCGGCGGTCAAAGGCCTGTTTGGCAAGCCCACAACGGAGAATAACGTGGAAACCTTTGCCAACGTCCCGCAGATCATTTTGAAGGGCGCGGATTGGTTCGCCTCCATGGGCACCGAGAAGTCCAAGGGCACCAAGGTCTTCGCCCTGGGCGGCAAGATCAAGAACACCGGCCTGGTGGAGATCCCCATGGGCACCACCCTGCGTGAGATCGTCGAAGAAATCGGCGGCGGCATCCCCAACGGCAAGAAGTTCAAGGCCGCCCAGACCGGCGGCCCCTCCGGCGGCTGCATCCCCGCCTCTTTGATGGATACGGAGATCGACTATGACAACCTCACCGCTATCGGCTCCATGATGGGCTCCGGCGGCCTGATCGTCATGGACGAGGACAACTGCATGGTCGACATCGCGAAATTCTTCCTAGAATTCACGGTCGACGAGTCCTGCGGCAAGTGCTCCCCCTGCCGCATCGGCACCAAGCGCATGATGGAGATTCTCGAAAAGATCACCTCCGGCAAGGGTACGCTTGAGGATATTGATAAGCTCGAAGAGCTTGCTTACTACATCAAGCAGAATTCCCTCTGCGGCCTGGGCCAGACGGCCCCGAACCCGGTGCTGGCAACGCTCAAGTTCTTCCGCGAAGAATATATCGCGCATGTGGTGGATAAAAAGTGCCCTGCCGGCGTCTGCAAAGCACTGCTCAACTACTACATAGACGCGGACAAGTGCATCGGCTGCGGCCTGTGCGCGCGCACCTGCCCGGTGGGCGCGATCTCCGGCGAAATTCGCAAGCCGCACACCATCGACACCAGCAAGTGCATCAAGTGCGGCGCGTGTGTTGAAAAGTGCAAGAAGATGCAGGCCATCAAGAAGAAATAACGAAAGGAGTGTGCCTGTCAATGGAAATGGTCAATATCAAAATCAACGGTATGCCCTTGAGTGTGCCCAACGGCATTTCTATCCTCGAAGCGGCGCGCTATGCCGGGATCGAGATCCCGACCCTGTGCTTCCTCAAGGACATCAATGAAATCGGCGCGTGCCGGATCTGCGTGGTGGAGGTCAAGGGTGCGAGAAGCCTGGTTACCGCCTGTGTTTACCCGGTGAATGAAGGCATGGAGGTCTTTACAAATACAGAAAAGGTGCGCAATTCCCGCAAAATCACCCTGGAGCTGATCCTTTCCACTCACGACCGCAAGTGCCTCTCCTGCGTGCGCAGCGGCAGCTGCGAATTGCAGCAGCTCTGCAAAGAGTTCGGCGTAGATGACGAAACGCGCTACGAGGGCGCGAACCCGCACTACGAGTTCGACGACTCCGCCGCGCATATGATCCGCGACAACTACAAGTGCATCCTCTGCCGCCGCTGCGTCGCTGCCTGCGATATGCAGAAAATCTCCGTGATCGGCGCGAATGCCCGTGGCTTCGATACGCATATCAGCTCCGCCTTTGATAAAGATCTGGCGGACGTCTCCTGCATATCCTGCGGGCAGTGTATTGTCAACTGCCCGACCGGCGCGCTGGTGGAAAAGGACGACAGCGACAAGGTGCTTGCCGCCATCAACGATCCGGAGAAATACGTGATTGTCCAGACCGCCCCCTCTATCCGTGCAACCCTCGGCGAGTGCTTCGGCATGAGCATCGGCACGAACGTGCAGGGCAAGATGGTTGCGGCGCTTCGCCGCCTCGGCTTCGACAAGGTGTTCGACACCGACTTCGCCGCCGACCTCACCATCATGGAGGAGGCGCACGAGTTTATCGAGCGCGTGCAGCAGGGCGGCGTGCTGCCGATGATCACCTCCTGCTCCCCCGGCTGGGTCAAATACTGCGAGCACTACTATCCGGATCAGATCTCCCACCTCTCCACCTGCAAATCGCCGCAGCAGATGTTCGGCGCGACGATCAAAACCTGGTATGCAAAAAAGATGGGGATCGATCCGGAGAAGATCGTCGTCGTTGGCATCATGCCCTGCACGGCGAAAAAATTTGAGACCAAGCGCGACGACCAGTCCGCCTCCGGCTACCCGGATGTGGATATCGCGCTCACCACCCGCGAGCTTGCCCGCATGATTGAGAGCGCTGGCATCTACTTTAAGCACCTGCCGGATGAGGAATTCGACAATCCGCTCGGCGAGGGCACCGGCGCGGCCGTCATCTTTGGCGCGACGGGCGGCGTAATGGAAGCTGCTCTCCGCACGGCCGTTGAAACGCTCACCGGCAAGGCGCTCGACAACGTGGATTTCACCGACGTGCGCGGCATGGACGGCGTGAAGGAAGCGGAATATGAAGTGGCCGGCCTCAAGCTCAAGGTGGCGGTCGCCAGCGGCACCGCCAATGCCCACACGCTCATGGAGCAGGTGAAGGCCGGCACATCCCCCTATCATTTCATCGAGATCATGGGTTGCCCCGGCGGCTGCATCAACGGCGGCGGGCAACCGATTCAACACGCGGTAGTGCGTAACTTCGTTGATTTGAAAAACCGCCGCGCCGCAGCGCTTTATGATGCGGACCGCAAGCTCCCCGTACGCAAATCGCATGAGAGTGAAGCGATCAAAACGGTGTACACCGAGTTCTTCGGCGAGCCGGGCAGCCATCTTGCGCATGAGGTGCTGCATACGTCCTACAAGGCCAGGCCGAAATACAAATAAAAAATAGCCGCTGGTTTTCTGCAATCGCAAGCTGTGCGTATCTCTTAGACCCGCGTGATGATGGCAGGCCTTGCTTTGTTACTCGCGCTGCTCGTAATAAAAAAGGCCCTTAATATCTTTAAGCCGCCGCTCCCCATCGCGAGGAGCGGCGGCTGTTCCTTCATGCTCTTCGCGCCGGAAAAATCATGGCGGGCGAGGCGGCAGGCCTCTGGGGAGCGGCGGCGCTGTATCTTGCCGGCTTGCGCTCTCCTTCGCCGGCACGGCGTTTTTTCCAAGGGATTTATCGATTTAGCGAGAAGTATTCCTTTGAACAACTAGAGCGGGGACGGATTGCAATCCGCCCCCTATCGCTTAAAAATACCGATCAAAATCCGTAATTTCTCTGATTTTGATTCCGGATCAAATATGTTATCGTATACATATGCAGAAAAACAGATCAAAAGGGGAAATCATTGTGAAAAAAAGCAAAGCCGTCCTGCCCGCCGCCGCGATTCCGACCGTCCTGCTGATCGCCGTGATCCTGCTTGTCATTTTCGGCGTGAAATATCTCAACGGCTTCAACGAAGCGCAGCTCGATATCAAGCAGGATAATTTTACATCCGCCAACGCAACCTCCCTCACCGGCCAAACCGTCTTTCTGGGGGATTCCATCACAGAATATTACCCTGTGGCGGAGTCCTACGGCTCCTTTACCCAAAAAAGACCGGAAGCCTCGTCTACAACCGCGGCATCAGCGCGGAAACAAGCGGACACATGAAAGACCGCCTCAACGACACTGTCATACCACTCCGGCCGCGCAACGTCGTGATGCTCATCGGCACAAACGATATTGGCCAGGGTGTGCCGGAAGAGGAACTGCTGAAAAACATCACGGACTCCGTCAAAATGATCCGGGAGCAGTCGCCGGAGACAAATCTGATCGTGCAGGCGATCTACCCGGTAAACGAGCATATGGAAACGCTCTATGCGCGCGTTATGGTTGGGAAGCGAACAAATGCCGGTATCACAGCAATCAACGAAAAGATCAAAACCATCGCGCAGGAGAACGGCGCAGTCTTTCTTGACCTAACAAAAGAACTTTCAGATGAAAACGGCGATCTGAAGCGGGCGTTTACATACGACGGACTCCATCCCACGGCGGAGGGCTATGCCGTCATCACAGAAAAAATTCTGCCTTTGCTTAAGTAACTATAGCTTTAAGATTGCCAGCACGATCAGCAGCGCCCCGCTAAACCAGGAGAGGTCAAAGGATAATTTCTGCGCCGCGCGGTTACCGATCTTTCCACCCAAGCGGACCGCCAGCATCCCAACGGCCAAGGAAAACAGCATTACGATCAACACATTCACCTGCATCAGCGCCGCGCCAAAGCCAACCGCCAGCCCGTCAAGGGATAACGCAACAGCCAGCGAGGCGGCTTCTGCGGGCGAGAGCACCCGGGAGCCATCCCGATCTGCTTTCTCCGGGTCGGCATAGACATCCAAGATAAATTTCAAGCTGAACACCGAGAAGGAAACCTGCCGGTGCATCCGCTTATGCCTGCGAATCAGAGTTTTGATCGCGCTGTCACACAGCTTTGCAACACCCAACAAAAAAAGGAGCGCAAAGCATAACCCCTGGTCAGCCCCTGCGGCAAAAATGGGCGCAGCAGCGCCCCTGCCAGAAGGGAAACCGCCAGCATTGCCGTGCAGATCACGCTGATAATCGCGGCGGACGAAAATGGAATTTTGATCCGCTGCGCGCCATAGGCAAAGCTCGCAACAAACGCATCCATCAAGAGCCACCACGAGCAACAGCGCCTCCAGCACCGCATAAAACAGGCCGTTCAATGGCACTCACCCCTGTTAGCGGGATCCATCATCAAAAAACGCTTTCCCCGCTCCCCTATCCTATGCGTAAAGTGGGAGCGTGGTGAAAGCGTTTTTGTCATATGAGCTGAATCGGGTCACCAAACAAGGCCGGCCAGGCTTTCCTTCGTTTTAGAGAACTTCCCCGTTTGGATGCGGAAGAGTGTGATTGTTTTTGTCGGGACCATTCCAACACACTCACAGAATACCGTTTTCTATCTCAGGAACCTATTCGCCACGTTTTAAAACATACGTTCCATCAGCGCTCCATACAGAGGGATGCAGACGGGCTATTTTCACCGGATCAATTCCCCAATTGAATAGAATGGAATTTGTTTTTTGATCGGCCGTCTCTTTGCTCCAAAACATGCGTTTGATA